>ODAJ012128737.1_pt1 | contig 32120 bp, 12 predicted proteins | sample 1539241 | NCBI WGS metagenome assembly ODAJ01 (sample SAMN02144231, study PRJEB22623) | gut metagenome | biome: sheep rumen | host: Ovis aries | place: New Zealand
CAACTTCTTTAAGGATTGTGCCATGGCGATGTGAATCGTTATGGCATTTTATTTTCCTTTTATTCATTGGTTAGTTCCACAGAGACTCCGTGACTATCTATGACACAAAAGCGGGGACTGAAACAGTTTGTTTACGCATTGTTTACGCAGACATGAAAAAAGCACTTGCGAGAGACTCGTAAGTGCTTGATTTTTAGTGTGGACCAGCTTGGGCTTGAACCAAGGACCTCCAGATTATGAGTCTGTTGCTCTAACCAACTGAGCTACAAGTCCAGTAAACCGATAACTTGGTTTGCGGGTGCAAAAGTAGAGATTTCCACTGAATTATCCAAATGTGCGACAGAAAAATTTGGTCAGCAAAGTATATTTGTCTAATTTTGCACTCGCTAATGGAGAGACAGTGTGTAGCAACAATAGGTTTTTTTGATGGCGTACATCGCGGCCACCAGTGTCTGGTAAGTCAGGTTTGCGGACTTGCCCATGAGTTGTGCTGCCCATCGCTTGTCATCACCTTCGACAAGCATCCCCGTCAGGTCCTTCACTCGGACTATATCCCCCAACTTCTTTCCACCCTTTCAGAGAAGAAAACTTTGCTGGAAGCTACAGGCATCGACCTCCTAGAGGTACTGCCCTTCACCTCTGAATTGAGTCGTCTGACGGCCCTGCAGTTCATGCAGCAGGTGCTGCGCGACAAACTGAATGTAAAGACCTTGGTGATGGGTTACGACCACCGCTTCGGTTGCGGAGGAGGTGAATTCCCCGACTATGTGGAGTGGGGTAGGCAGACGGGTATCAATGTAGTGCTGGCACGTGAGCTGGAAGGCGAGAAGGTGAGCAGCAGTCGCATCCGTCGATTCCTGGCGGAAGGTGACGTGCGTCAGGCCAACAGCCTGTTGGGATACTGCTATTCCCTGCAGGGCGAGGTGGTGAGCGGCCATCAGGTAGGCAGGCACATTGGATTCCCCACAGCGAACCTGAGGGTGCAGGACGATAAGCTCCTGCCTGCTCTGGGTGTCTATGCCGTAAGGGTGACTGTGGAGGATGAGGCTACGTATGACGGCATGCTCTGCATCGGCCACAGACCTACGCTGAACAACGGCGATGAGTTGTCTGTCGAGGCCAACCTGTTTGACTTCAATGGCAACCTATATGGTAAGAAGGTAACCCTGAGTCTGGTGGACCGTTTGCGCGACGAACAGTCTTTCCCCTCTGTCCAAGCTCTTCAGCAGCAATTGGAACAGGATGCGATTCAAGCGAGGAGGAAGTTGGACATTGAACATTGATCATTGAACATTGAGAATTGAGAGTTGAGAATTGAGAATTATTTTCGATATTTCGTGATTCCGTAATTCTTCACTTAAGATTATGAATTATGGATTATGAATTGTTAAATGACAAACTCTGAATTCATACTGCAACACCGTACGGAAGATGTGCGTAAGCTGGCCCTAAGGAAGATGCCTGAGGGGCTGGATGCCGCTTTCTGTCTGCAACAGATAGAGGGATGGCAGTTGGCTCGGAAGAAGATTCCCCGGTGGGCGGAAACGGACGGGTTGTTGTTCCCGCCGCGACTGTCTATGGAGCAGTGTAGCAGTCAGCAGACGGCCCTATACAAGCGTGGGGTAGTGGAGCGCTTGTTGGAGGGGCAGTGTCAGAGGATGATGGATTTGACAGGCGGCTTTGGCATTGACTTCAGCTATATGGCTCCTCTGTTCCGTGAGGCTATCTACATTGAGCAGCAGGAATTGCTCTGCCAGATAGCCCAACATAACTTCCAACTGTTAGGATTGCAACATGCAGAGGTGAGGAATGCGCAGAGTCAGGATGTGCTGGCGATGTCTGACCATACATCTTTAATATATGCCGACCCTGCCCGCAGGGATGATGCAGGCCGTAAGGTAGTGCTCTTGCAGGATTGCCAGCCTGATGTGGTGGCCCTGCAGGATGAAATGATGGCTCATGCCAAGGTGGTGATGCTGAAGCTCTCGCCCATGCTGGATATCCAGCAGGCCCTGCGTCAGTTGCGTTATGTTCGCGAGGTGCATGTGGTCAGTGTGGATGGCGAATGCAAGGAGCTGTTGCTGGTGATGTACCAGCAGGAGGCACCCCTACGTTACTACTGTGTGAACATCACGGATCATGTGCAGGAGACGGTGGTGGAGGAAGTCTCCGTCCGTCCCGTTATCAGCAGGCAGCAGATGGCTTATCTGTATGAGCCCAATGCCTCTATCCTGAAGGCTGGCGTGCAGGATGCTCTCTGTTATATATATAAAGTGGAGAAACTGCATGCGTTCAGTCACCTCTTTACCTCAGACCGTCTTATAGAAGACTTCCCCGGTCGCAAATTCCGCATTCTGGGGCGTAGCGACTTTGGCAAGCAGGGACTCAGAAACCTGCTGGCAGGAGTGAAGCAGGCCAACATTACGGTAAGGAATTTCCCTGCTACCGTTCAGGAATTGAGAAAAAAACTGAAACTGGCCGATGGTGGCAGCGTTTATCTGTTCGCAACTACTATGTCTGACAATTCTCATGCCCTCTTGAGGTGCGAGAAATGTTAAAATGTCTGTAAACTTTTGTCTTTTTTGCACAATTTTTGCAAACTATGTGATTATTTTTGCTAAATTTGCCCCAGTTTAAAATCAAAAACCTACTTAAATAACCTAATTATGTCTACAAGAAGAGATTTTTTGAAGGGTATGGGTCTTGCAACGGCAGGCCTGACTTTGGCGCCTGTAGATTTGCTGGCAGCCAAGAAGAAAGTCCAGCCTGCCCCAGCTCCGAAGAGCGAGAAGGTGAAGATTGCCTACATCGGTATTGGTAACCGCGGTCAGCAGAATATCGACGAGTTTGCCAAGACCAATATGGTGGAGGTAGTAGCCCTCTGCGACGTGGACCTGCAGGGTAAGCAATGCCAGAAGGTACTGAACATGTACCCCAATGCCAAGCGCTATACCGATTTTCGTAAGCTCTTTGATGAGTACAGCGATCACTTCGACGCTGTAGCAATAAGTGTGCCTGACCATACACACTTCTTTGTCTGCATGGCTGCCATGAAGCATGGCAAGCATGTCTATTGCGAGAAGCCCCTTATCCGTACTTTCCAGGAAGGTGAAATCCTGATAGAGATGGCCAACCGTCATCCCGAACTGGCAACACAGGTGGGTAACCAGGGTCACTCTGAGGCTAACTACTTCCAGTTCAAGGCTTGGATGGAAGCAGGTATCATCAAGGATGTAACAAAGGTGGTGGCTCACATGAACAACGACCGCCGTTGGCACAAGTATGATTGGAACATGAAGAAGATGCCAGAGGGCGATCCCATCCCCGCTGGTATGGACTACGATACATGGCACGGTGGTATTCGCTACCACAACTTCAGCAACCTGTACCATCAGGGTGACTGGCGTAGCTGGTACGACTTCGGTATGGGAGCGTTGGGTGACTGGGGTGCTCATCTGCTGGATACCGCCCATGAGTTCCTGCAGCTGGGTCTTCCCTATGAGATAAACATGAAGTACGCCAAGAACCACAACGAGTTCTTCTATCCTTTCAGCAGCACCATCGAGTTCCGCTTCGGAGCCCGTGGCAATATGCCTCCCTGCGATGTTATCTGGTACGATGGTACAGACAACCAGCCCCCATTGCCCGAAGGCTATGGCGAGAGCAAGTTGGCCGACGGTATTCCTGCCAGCGGTCAGGGTGAATATACCAACCAGAAGCTGAACCCCGGTAAGATTATCTATGGACGTGACCTTACCTTCAAGGGTGCCAGTCATGGTAGCACCTTGGAGATTATCCCCAAGGAGAAGGCAGAGGCTATGAAGGATAAGCTGCCCGTGGTTCCCAAGAGTCCCAGCAACCACTACGTTAACTTCCTGCGTGCCTGCAAGGGCGAGGAGAAGACTCGCTCACCCTTCCAGATTGCCGGTGTGCTGTGCCAGGTATTCTGTCTGGGTGTTATCGCTCAGCGCCTGAACACTCAGCTGTTCTTCGACCCCCGTACCAAGAAGTTCACCAACAACGAGTTTGCGAACGCTATGCTTTCAGGCATGCCTCCTCGCAAAGGCTGGGAAGAGTTTTATAAACTAGATTAAACCTAGGTTCTCATAGGAAACCCTAGGATATCCTATAAAGAAACAAAACGGATGAAAAAAACAATATTCGCTATAGCTATGCTGGCTGTGTTGCCCGTAGCTGCAAAGAAAAAGATTGTAAAAGAGACTCCTGCCGTTGTTCCTACAACAGACAACATACTGACAGAGCAGGAAGAACGTGAGGGCTGGAAGCTCCTCTGGGATGGTAAGACAACCGAAGGATGGCGCGGTGCCAAGTTGGCAGGCTTCCCCGAAAAGGGATGGCGCATTGAGGATGGTGTGCTGAAGGTTGAGGCTGCCAATGGTGCCGAGAGCGGTAACGGTGGCGACATCGTAACCAACAAGAGCTACCATAACTTTATGCTGAAGGTGGACTTCAAGATTACAGAAGGTGCCAACAGCGGTATCAAGTACTTTGTTGATCCCGACATGAACCAGGGCGAGGGTAGTGCCATCGGTTGTGAGTTCCAGATTCTGGACGACCTGCGCCACCCCGATGCCAAGCTGGGTGTGAAGGGTAACCGTCGTCTGGGTTCGCTGTACGACCTGATTCCCGCTCCCGAGAACAAACCCTTCGATATCACAACATGGAATACAGCTACTGTTATCGTGAAGGACAATCACGTAGAGCATTGGCTGAACGGTGTGAAGCTGCTGGAGTACGAGCGTAACACTCAGGAGTGGAACGCGCTGGTAGCTTACAGTAAGTACAAGAACTGGCCCAACTTCGGTAATCGCGACGGACGCATCCTTTTACAGGATCACGGTAACGAGGTATGGTTCAAGAACGTTAAGATTAAGGAGTTTTAATGTAAACGTCTTGTATGAGCAGTAGGAGGGCATGGTCCCTCCTTTGCCCGTATAAAGCATGTTGTCAACTTTTTGCATAAGAGAACTCAAAAACAAAAACCAACTAAATTAAATTAATAAAAAGTGAAAAAGATTGTATTTCTTTTGTGCGCCGCATTCATGACGAGCATTGGCGCCCGAGCAATTTCAGATCCTGTGCAGTATGTTAATCCCTTGGTGGGCTCACACTCCACAGGAGGCCTATCCACAGGTAACACCTATCCTGCTATTGCCCTTCCCTGGGGTATGAACTTCTGGACACCACAGACCGGTAACATGGGTAACGGATGGTGCTACACCTATGATGCAGAGAAGATTCGTGGTTTTAAGCAGACCCATCAGCCCAGTCCCTGGATGAACGACTATGGTATGTTTAACATCATGCCCGAGTGTGGCGAGGATTATATCTTCGACGAGAACAAACGTGCCAGCTGGTTCAGCCATAAGGCCGAGGTGAGCAAGCCTCACTACTACAAGGTTTATCTGGCTGATTACGACATCGTAACAGAGGTGGCTCCCACCAGCAGGGCTGCCATTTTCCGCTTCACCTATCCCGCAGGCAAGAGCTATCTGGTAGTGGATGCCTTCGACCGCGGTTCGTACGTGAAGATTATTCCCGAACAGAACAAAATCGTGGGCTATACTACACGTAACAGCGGTGGCGTGCCCAAGAACTTCAAGAACTACTTTGTACTGCAGTTCGACCGTCCCTTCACCGTTACCGCTATCTGCGATGCCGGTAAGGAGAACAAGTCGGCTCTGGAGACTACCAGTAAGCATGCGCAGGGTGTGGTAGGATTCACTACCAAGCGTGGCGAGCAGGTGAATGTGCGCGTAGCCAGCTCTTTTATCAGCATAGAGCAGGCTGAGCAGAACCTGAAGGAGCTGGGTAACAAATCTCTTGAGGAGGTTGCCGAGGCTGGTCGTCAGGAGTGGAACAAGGTGCTCTCTACCATCGATGTACAGGACGAGAGCGATGTTGACCGTCTGCGTACCTTCTACAGCTGCCTGTACCGTAGCGTACTCTTCCCCCGCAGCTTCTACGAGATTAATGCCAAGGGTGAAGTTGTTCACTACAGTCCCTATAACGGCGAGACATTGCCCGGCTATCTGTTTGCCGACACGGGCTTCTGGGACACCTTCCGTGCCCTGTTCCCCTTGGTAAACCTGATGTGGCCTTCTATGAGCCAGAAGATGCAGGAGGGTTGGGCCAATGCCTACAAGGAGAGCGGCTTCCTGCCCGAATGGAGCGCCCCCGGCCATCGTGCCTGCATGGTAGGTAACAACTCAGCCTCTGTCGTGGCTGATGCTTACCTGAAGGGTGTTCGTGGTTATGATATCGATGCCCTGTGGGAGGCTGTGAAGCATGGTGCCAATGCCGACCTGCCCCGTACTACCAGCGGCCGTAAGCAGTGGAAGACCTACAATAAGTTGGGCTATGTTCCCTACGATAGCATCAACGAGAGTGCTGCCCGTACCCTGGAGTATGCCTTCGATGACTGGAGCATCTACAAGCTGGGTCAGGCTCTAGGTAAGCCTGAGAAGGAGATTAAGGTATATGCCGAGCATGCTATGAACTACAAGAACCTCTTTGATAAGGAGCATAACTTGATGCGTGGTAAGTTGGCCAACGGAGAGTGGGCTCCCAACTTCAACCCCTTCAAGTGGGGTGACGCCTTCACAGAGGGTAACAGCTGGCACTATTCATGGAGCGTGTTCCACGATCCTCAGGGACTGATTGACCTGATGGGTGGTACAGAAACCTTCAATCAGATGTTGGACAGCGTCTTCATCCTGCCTCCTATCTTCGACGACAGCTACTACGGTGGTGTTATCCACGAGATTCGCGAGATGCAGATTATGAATATGGGTAACTATGCTCATGGCAACCAGCCCATTCAGCATATGATTTACATGTACAACTACAGCGGACAGCCCTGGAAGACCCAGTACTGGTTGCGCGAGACCATGAACCGTATGTACAATGCTCATGCCGACGGCTATTGCGGCGACGAGGACAACGGTCAGACCTCAGCTTGGTACATCTTCACCGCTATGGGCTTCTATCCTGTATGTCCTGGTTCTAACCAGTATGTGCTGGGTGCTCCCTACTTCAAGAAGATGACTTTACATCTCGAGAATGGCAAGGATGTAGTGGTGACCGCTCCCGAGAACAGCGACGTAAACCGTTATGTGCAGAAGCTTACCGTGAACGGTGCCGAGCATAAGGTTAACTATGTGAACCATGCCGACCTGCTGCAGGGTGCCCGCATGGATTACGTAATGGGTGACAAGGCCAACGAGAACCGTGGTACCACCCCCGAGGCTGCTCCCTATTCATTCAGCAAGGAGTATAAGGCTGCCGCCAAGAAGGGAAGCAAGAAGTCTAAGAAATAACATCTGCTTTCATGAAAAAGATATTAACCATATTGTGTGCAATGGTTTGTGCTGGCAGTCTGTCGGCACAGACCTTCACCATTACAGACTCCATGCAGTGGAAGGCGTATGACGACTTCAACACTGCTCTGCTGGACAAGACTGCAAGTCGATATATCTACAAGGCTGATACCCAACAATCCAAGGCAGACCATCGCGGCAATGGCTATCGCGACAATGATGTATCGGGCTGCGCTGCTGCCATCTGGTGTCAGGCTATCTATTATGATATGGTCATCAATGCCTACAACCGCGCCAAGACCGAGGGTAACGAGGAGTTGATGAAGAAGTACAAGGCACTGCACGACAGAATCTACAGTGGCGAGAAGTCGCATTACGTCAACTTCAACTTCGATAATTCCAATACCAACAACGGCTGGTTCGTCTATGACGACATCATGTGGTGGACTTGTGCCTTGGCACGTGCCTACCAGACCTTTGGCAAGTCGGAGTACCTGAACTATTCCGAGAGGAGCTTCTGCCGTGTGTGGTACGGAAGTGCTACTGTGGGTGATGACGGCTCGTATGCCGACCCTGCCCGCTTCGAAGGTGCCTCAGGCGGCGGTATGTTCTGGGAGTGGCAGCCCATAGACCATGCCAATCCCCATCAGCCGGGTGACTTCCGCTCTGCCTGTATCAACTTCCCCACGGTCATAGCAGCCTGTCTGCTCCATCAGCTGGTACCCGAAGGACGTACAGCACCTACGGCTGCCCGTCCCACAAGGCAGACCAAGGAGTGGTATCTGGAGAAGGCAAAGGAGATTTATGCATGGGCTGACAAGACCCTTGTCAACAGCAGCGGACGTGTGGCAGATGGTATTCATGGCGGTGGCGCAGAGTTCAGCGATCACCTCTACAATCAGGCCACCTATATCGGCGCCAGCTGCCTGCTGTATAAGCTGACGGGTGAGAAGACCTATCTGTCCAAGGCGCAGAAGGCTGCCGATTATGTGATCAGCAACATGTGTACCAATAGTATCCTGAAGTTTGAGAACGGATATGAGCAGGGAGTCTATACGGCTATCTATGCCCAGTACATGAAGATGCTGATTTATGACTGCGGTCTGAGCAAGACACTTACCAATAAGTATCTGAAGCATATCCAGCGCCAGATGCAGAAGGGATGGGACAACCGTGACCAGGAACGTGGCATCCAGGCCGGCAACTTCGCCAAGAAGACCGAGAGTACTGATGTGGTGGAGAGCTATGGCGGCAGCGGTCTGCCAGCCCTCATGCTGATGTTCCCCGCCCACATTACGGTGGATGATATTACGGATGATGTAGAGGAAGTTCCTGCCGCTCAGGCCTCTGTGAGTTCAGACATCTATACCCTTGATGGTAAACTGGTCAGGAAGGCCGCTACGCAGAGCCAGGTAGCATCCCTGAACAACGGCCTCTATCTCTATCAGCAGAAGAAGCTGCTGGTTAGGAAATAAGGTCTCGGATCTCCTGCCATGCTTCGTCCGTGAGACGGGTTCCAATAACCTGAATCACGTATCCCGAAAGCAAGGCTCCCGTCTGCAGACATTTCTCTAACGAGGCACCCGTACATAAGGCATACAGAAATCCCCCGGCAAAGAAATCACCTGCCGCTGTGGTATCTCTGACATCCACCTTAAGTGCGGGTGCCTCTGCTTTTTGTCCGTACTGAGGTGATGAGGCTCCCCACATGGCTATGGCGCCCTTGCTGCCCAGTTTCACTATGGCCAGTGTGCAGTGCTCGGCTATGCGCTTCAGTCCTTCCTGAGGATCGGTGGTACCTGTATAGGCGGTGCATTCCTCTTCGTTGGCAAAGACGATGTCTATATAGTCCTCAACAAGGTGGCGGAAGAAGGGTAGGTCGGAGTTTATGACGTTGTAGCTGGCAAGGTCTATGCTCAATGTCAGTCCTTCCTGCTTGGCTGTCTGGCAGATCTTTTCTATCAGTTCATGGTTCTGTACCAGATAACCCTCTATGTGCAACAACTCGTAGCCACTGAAGAGCTGGGGTGTTATCTCCTCGGCTTGCATCAGGGCAGCCGCGCCCAGATAGGTGCCAAAGGTGCGTTCCCCGCCAGGCGAGATGAAGGTATTGGCAACTCCAGTTGGTGTATCGCATAGGGTCAACTGGGCATTGATGCCTGTCTGCTTGCAGTTCTCTGCATAGAAGGTTCCCATCTCATCGCGTCCTATCTTTCCGATATAGCCGGGATGCATGCCTAAGTTGGCCAACGCCAGGGTGGTGTTCCCTGCGCTGCCGCCCGTAGCCTTATGTGGGCATAAGGTCTGTATGCGCTGGTTCAGCATGTGCTGGCGTTGCTCGTCAATCAACTGCATGCCACCCTTGGGGAGTTGGAGCTCCTCCAATAGGCAATCATCCTTCATCTGTACCAGTACATCCACCAATGCATTGCCGATACCAATTATCTTCTTCATCCTGCATCATTTTTCTGCAAAGATATGAAATAAAACCCAATGAAAAAGCGAAAAAAACACATAAAACATAAAATTTTGAATTATGGATTTTGAACTTTAAATTATTTGTCGTACTTTTGCACCGCATTTGCGACACAGACTTACATACTGCTTCAGTAGCTCAGTTGGTTAGAGCACATGACTGTTAATCATGGGGTCGTTGGTTCAAGCCCATCCTGAAGCGCAAATAAGAATAGTTAGCAGATGCACCTTGCTTCAGTAGCTCAGTTGGTTAGAGCACATGACTGTTAATCATGGGGTCGTTGGTTCAAGCCCATCCTGAAGCGCAAAAGCCGAGATTTCCTCTCGGCTTTTTTTGTTCCCCTTCTTTTTTCACGCAGAAATCGCAGACGTTTTCTGCGCATTCTGCGTGAAGTTTAAAAAAAGAAGAAGGGGAGATGTTGCTCATCCCCCCTTCTTGCTTCAAAGGTTTATTTTACTGTATGGCTTTCTTCTTGCCATTGATGATGTAAATCCCACTCTTTAGTTTAGAGTTTAAAGTTGAGGGTTTAGAGTCAGCAGAACTCTTGACGTTAATTTTACGTCCGCTCAAATCATAAATTGATTCTTCGCTCTTCATTCTTAACTCTTCACTCATTGCCGTTGCCTCGTCAATGTCAACGATTAAAGGATTCTTAGGCGTACCATAAACACCGTCTGCCTCGAAGTTAACCTCTGCAGGTGCTTCCACAATCTCGTCGCCGATGGCTACCTTGAGGGTAAGTGGTGTTTCATCCTCACCTGGAATGGTTAGGTAAGCAACACCCTTGGCATTGGTCTGAGCCGTGGCACGACATTCGCCATCGGCATAGACGCCCACCTCTGTGTTAGCCATTGTAACACCACCGTTCAGGAGTTTGACGGACATCATGGCGTTGTAGGGATACTTATGGAAGTTGACAGGCTTGAAGACTGACTTCTCCTCCGTTGCTGTTTCCTCGTCCATATCCTCGAACTGGTAAGCCTTGGTGAATCTTGTAACAACCGATGAGGGATAGCAGAAGTGCTTAGTGCTTGAAGCGTTCAGCATGTAACCCAACCCGGGCTCCAGCATAGGCAGTGAGCCTTCCCACTCATAGGTGTCGTAATATGCCACGCCAGTCTGTCCCTTCAGGATGTCACCGTCCTCAGGTCCATAGTCAGCCAGGGCATCTGACAGGTTAGCCATTTTAAGGCCATAATAGCCTATCCAGTTCCAACCATCTTCAACAGTTACCGTAGTGGTAGGATCAACTAGCGTGCCAACGATACGCAGGGTGCAGTCGTCCTTCATCTGAACGGCATACATCTCTGTATTAGACAGATCGCCGTTCAGGTTGCCTTCCCAGCTGCCGTTCTCGTACATCAGCCAGCCGTTGCCTTGACTCTTAACAGAGATTACGTTGTCAGCAATCTTCTCAAAGATAGCAGGAACGGTTCTGTTTTCGGGAGAAACATAGATTGACAACCAGTTCCAACCCTTCTGCAGCTCTGTTGACTGCTCTACAAGGTCCTCAACGGTAAATACCACAGGCTCCTTGTAGCTGCCTTGCAGATTCAGAGGCGTGTACCTGATGCTCTTCTCAGGTGTCACTACAGGGTAGAGGGCACCTGTTGAGGCATCGAAGGCGCGGAAGGTGATTTCCTTGCCGGCATCGCTGTTGTTCCTACTGTTGTTGCCATAGATATCCATGGTGATGAAGTTGCCGTCGTAGCGTTCCTTATATACCGGGTGAGCCACACCTCGGCACTCTTCGCCGATGAAGGCGGCAATGATGTCATCCTCGTCATCCATAGGCAGGCTGTTGAGCTCTACACGACCGATAATATTCATAGAGTTCTCGTAGTCCTTCGGATTGACAGCCCATTCAGGAGCCTTGCTCTTCACCTTCAGGCTCAGCGTCAGCGGTTCGCTGATGCGGTTGTTACCCGTCAGGTAAACCGTCTGCTCATACTTGCCCGTTGCCAAGCTCTCAGCCACGGTGAAGGTGATGGTCTTGGACATCGTAGCTTTCAGCGTGCCGCTGGTAGCGCTGGCAGTCAGCCACTTGGGCAGGCCCGTCAGCGTCCAGTTCTCAGCCGTGCCGCTCTCGTTCACAAAGGTAGCCTCGAAGGTAGCAGCCTCGCCCGCCATCTTCTCCACGCTCACCTCATTCTCGCCCTTCCACAGCAGTTGGTTCTGCTTCACATAGGCTGTCCAGTTAATGTCGGACTGCATATTGTAGTTCTTGTCCGTAGCATAGCGTACCGTAAAGTCCACAGTAGTGCCTTCCAGCACATCCGCATCCTCATCCAGTTTGATGCTGATGCTGCGTTCGTTGGCCACAAACGTGTACTTCAGGTTCGTCAGCTGCGGGGCAGGCTTCAGGCCCGGCACATCCGTCTCGTTGAAGACTACCTGGCTGGCAGTCATCGTGGCCGTGCGGCCTGTCTTCTCATACTCCTTGGTAGTAGCATTGTACAGCACGCTCTGGTCCGCAGCCGTCTGGTCCACCACACTCTGCTGATAGTCATTGAAGTGCTGGTACTCAAAGGGGTAGTAAGCCACCAGACCGGCCTCGTCACCATTCAGACGTACATTCCTGTAACGCTTGATGTAATCACCGCTTAGGGTAGCCTTCCAGAAGCGGACCTCGTCCACAGAACCCCTGAAGTAGCTGGTATAGCTGTTGCCGCTTTGTGCCTTGGCACCCACAATCAGGTTGGCACCTGCCAGGGCACTAACCACAGATGCCGTCATCTGCTTCACGGCCTGGCCGTCTACATATACCGTTGCGTTGCCGTTGCGCAGCACGTTCAGTGCCAGGTGGTGCCAGGCATTATCACGCAGCTTTTCAGTGGTAATCTCTGTTTCCGTACCCTTGGATGTAAGGGTCAGCGCACCCGCGCTGTTGAAGCCCATCTCCACACGGTCATCCGTGCCCTCAATGGCCGAGAACAGCGTAGCCTTGCCTGTCTGAGCACTCTTGAACCACAGCTCTATAGCATAGTCATCGGTAGTCAGGGCGCTGCAGGCGCTGATGTCCAGCTTCATAGCCTTACTGCCGTCCAGCTTGGCCGAGATGTTCCTATTGTTCAGGTACCAGGTACTCTGCGGCATCATCAGGTTGCGACTGCGGGCATAGTCACGGATCTCCTTGCCGTCACCCTCGTCCATCTTCCAGTAACCTATCAGGTTAGGCGTAGAGGGCTTCTTCGTCATATCCTTCTCGCTCTTGGCCTCGCTGCAGGAACGCGCCTTGTCCCACAGCGTCAGCTCCTGAATGTCAGCCGTAATGTTCTTGCCCAGTGTAAGGGCGCCGTTGCCGTTGTAGCCGGTCACCGTCTGGTCATTGAACAGTTGTGTGTCCTTCGCATCCTCGGCAAACAGGGCATTGAACTTACTCTGCTCACCGTTGTAAGCGTAGTTGAAGGTCAGGAACACCCACTTGTTCTTTGTCAGCGTAGTCTTTGAGGTGTAAGTGTTCTCACCAATCTTCAGCGTCAGGTGTCCGCCGGCATCGGTACCTACCTCGAACTTCTCCTCACCGTTACCATGGCTCAGCAGTGTACCGGCCGTACTGTAGTTCACCCACATATCAGCCGAGAAGTCCTTCTTAGCCAGGTTAATGTTAGCTTCGGTGTAGGCAGCGCGGTCCGTATTCTGGGCCTTCAGTGCCACAGCATGGTCCACCTTCTGTCCGTTCACCGCAGCCCTGATGACAAAGTTCGACTGGCTCAGGTCCGCACTTACAATATCCTCGTTGAAGGTAACGCCAATCTCATCATCCGCATTCAGGATGCCGTCCGTGGGGTTAGCGTTGCCGAACAGCTTGGGCGCGCTCTGGTCCTTCACCAGCTTCACCTCATCGCTGTTACCATATACCGTCTTGCCGGCAAAGTCACATACCGTACGGGCACGGAACAGGTAGTTACCGTCAGGCAGCGCCTTCATATCTAATGTATAGGTCTCGGCAGCCTCGTCCAGTTCTTTCAGGTTCACATCGGCAGCCGCGGCAGCCTTGTCCTTCACATACTCCTGAACCTTGTTCCACTGGTTGTCACCCTCCTTGCGGTACTCCAGCAGCAGGCCCGTCAGCTTAGCATAGTTCAGGTCGTAGCCGCTGGCCGTCAGCGTCAGGTCGGTTCCCGCATTGATGTTCAGCACGCTGTGCGAAAGGGCCAGCTCCACAGCCGGACCGGCAGGCACGTAGGTAGCGCTCACATATACGGTATCGGCAATCTCGTGGTGAATACCCGTATTGTCCTTCTGTGTAGTAGAGAACATGCGGATACCTATGTTCTTGTAATCCAGCACACTCTCATCCGTCTGCTTCATTTCCAGTGACATGGTAACGGTCTCTCCGCCCGGAACGAACACCTGCCGGCCGTTGCCCAGCGGTGTGCCGCTTACCCAGAAGGAAGCGTGGCTGGTATTCGTAGCATCACATACGCCCAGGTTGAACCAGCAGTCCTCCTCCGTCTCAGAGTTATTGGTCAGCTCCAGCGTAAAGATAGCGCTGCGGCCTGATGGCACATTCTGCAGGATGGGGTTTCTCACGCTCAGCTCAGGCTTCTCTATCTGCAGTGTGGTAGCCGAGATCTCCGTGCCCGGGTTATAGTACTTGGTCACCTCCTGACCCTCATACGGAGCGCTGGTACGTCCGCCCTTCGTTACGAAGATGGGGCCCAGTCCGTCAGGAGCCTTGAACACGTCAATCGTCAGCGCGTCATCGTCGCCGTCCTCGGCCAGCGTATAGCTGATGGTCTGGCTGTTAGCCTCAGTGCTGCCCGTAGTGTACTGGTAGCAGCTGGTATTAACGGTCTCGGAAGTGGCAGAGAGTCCGATGCCGTCAAACTTGGCACCGCCCACAACCTTGTACTTCATCTTCAGCTGCGTAGTAGAGCCGTACGTGTCCGTATTCACCGTATCATTCGTTACCGTGGCGGTGTAGCTGGAACCGCCGTCAATTGACTTGTTCTGCACCAGCCACTTGTCCCGGTTGCCGATGGCCTTCAGCTTAGCCTTCTCATTGTTGGCCAGATGCTGAACCCAGGCGTCAATCTGCATATTGTAGTACGATACAGAGTCAATGTAAGCCTCGGTGGGCGCTGTCGGGTCAATCATCTTATAGCTGCCGTCCTTACCGAAGTTCTCATCGTTCTCCTCTACCAGCGACTCATACTTGGCCTTGTCAGCCGCAGCCGTCAGGTTCGAGCCCTTGGGCTGTATGAATTTGTTACGCAGTTTCAGCAGGTTGGGGATCATGATGTTCTCGATGGTGTTCTGCGTGTAGTTGAAGGCCGTAGTAAAGCCCTGACTTACAGACAGCACATTCTTGGTCCCCAGCGTAGCCTTTCCGTCGGTGCCAAAGGTGAATCCCAGCCGGGTGGCGTCACCTATGATATAGTTGGTGCCGGTTCCGATGAACACGTCGGCCTGCGCACCCGTCCAGTCCCAATTGCTGCTGGTAGAGATCTCCTCGGTAGTAGTAGTGGTAGTAGTAGAGGAACCGTCATAGTTGAAGGTCTCCGAGATCTCGGCACCTGCCGTCACCTTAGCCTCCACTTCTACTGTAGTCTCCTTGGCGAATACCAGCGAACCGGCCACGAAGGTCTGTGTGGTTCCGGTAGAGAATTCTGCTTCCACATTCTCGCTCAGCGTATTGTTAAACGTGTGCGTGGTAGTGTGGCTTGTTGTGGTGCCCACGCCATAGGTGGCGAAGGAGTTAGACCCTCCCGGATCACGCAGCACCATGGTCACCTTGTCCGGACCGCCTGTCACAAAGTCATTGCCCTTGGGCAGCTTACCCAGGATGATGGCGCTGTTCTGCCACTTGGCAGAGGCGTCATCATTCATCACGATGGTACAGCCGCGGGTGTAGGGGCTCACCGTCTTGGGCAAACCGGCCGTAAACTGGTAGATAACCTGTCCCTTCTCATCCATCTGCAGCTCATCATCATTCAGCTCCACGTTAGCCATCTCCAGCTCACGGGCACTCATGCCCACCTTAGCGGCATCACCTGATATACAGATGGGGGCACCCATGGCATAGTCATTAGCAATGGTAATCACGCTGCCCGCCATAGGCATGCGGTCCACCACCTCGTTGCCCTTGCCGCCGTCGTAGTTCATGTACTCCTGGTAAGCGCTGATTTTATACTTGTAAGGCTTGTTCTGCAGCAGCAGCGGCGCACCCTGGGTATAAGTCACGGCACCCGTTGCGGCGTCCACCGTGTAGGCATCCAGTGTATGCTCCACCTCATTGTCATCCTTGCCCGTAACCACACTCTCGCCCAGGGCCCCGTCAGCGTTGCCCAGGTCCGTAACCGTCATGGTAGCCCCGTTGGTGTAAGCCATCTTCATGGATGCCACATAGTCAAAGCCCTGCATCGTACCGTCCACCTCGCACGAGTCGGTCCTCACGTTCAGCACCTCGGTAGCGTCAATGCCGGGCAGCGAGGTAAACGTATAGCCCTCATGGCTGGGGATGCTGATGCTCTCCACGGCATAGTCCAGTGGCGGTACCATGATGGCGAACTCGCCCGTGAGGGCATCCGTGGTGATGGTCATCAGGTGCTGTGCACCGTTCTGCTCCTTTGTGCCGGGGACGCTGGCCGTACCGTACTTACCCGTAAAGGAAAGGCTGTTCTCGCCCAAGGCAGAGGTTCCCTTCTCCACATTATATATATAGTTAAGGTAGCGTGCGTTAGAGCGTGTTGACAGCACAATCTTAGCCTGACCTATGTTGGCCTTGCTCTGTCCGAATCCCAGCGGCTTATCGTTCTCTATGTGTCCGCCCACTACACGTCCGGCTATCATCACCTTCGTATTGTCATAGAAGGTAGCCGTCTCCTCCTTCACAAAGGTATATACCGTGCCCGTGTTGTTGGGGTCCTTGGGGAAGCGGCCGTTGTTCACAAACGTGTGGCCGTCCTTCTTCACCTGCACGTAGTGGTCGCCTATGGGCACGCTGATCTCATAGTGGCCGTTCTCATCCGTCAGCAGCGGCTCGCCGTCCTTGGCGCAGATGGTACCGTCCACATACAGATAGGCGCCCTCCACGGGAATGTTCGTATTCTCGTAATACACATGGCCCGTCATCTTGAACGAGCTGATATCCTCAAAGTCAACCCCCGAGTGCGTCAGTGCGCTGTTGCTGATGAAGCGTGTCTGGTACTGCGGCGAGAAGGAGTGTTCACCCAGGTCAGGTGACACCTTGTAGTTGGTACCGTCACCCGTAAAGGGGATACCGCGGATTACGTAGTTACCCTCTGTGTCAGTCTTTCCGTAGAGGCCTAACTGCTTCTCGCTTGGGATGATGGGCTTGAAGGAAGAGTTGGGCTGCTTTTGGCCGTGGTTCTCGTTGGCAACGCCAGACGTCTTTGAGTAGTCGTAAGCGTAAGGCAAATCACTCAGCCCTTCGTCCATTGGCCAGTAAATCTTCAGGTCTGGTTCTGTGCCGATGAGCAGACGGTCGTAGTTGCCCAAAACGTCATCGTCGGTCAGTGCCTTAGACCACAGGCGGATGTCATCCAAGTAGCCCGTAAAGCTGTGCTCTGCCGTGAATCCATGGTCGCAGCCGAAGGCTACACCCTCGTTGCCAGTCCATGATACAGCGGCTGCTGTCACGTTCTGAGTTGTCAACTTGCCGTCCTTGTCAATGGCACGTACTGTCCATTCTGTATTACCGTTGCAGGTTACGCTGACGTTCGTAAAGTTGCTGTTAACAATGGTAATACCTGTGGCTGTTGGCTCAGCGCTGCCCACCTGCAGGTAGAGCTCGCTCTGCTTGTCTGTGGCAGGCTTCAGAATCAAGGCAAACTTGCCGCCACCGTCGATAATTGTAGAGCCGTCTGCTAAAACAGCTTCGGGATAGACATACATTTGGAATGTAAAGGGATTTTCCTCAAACAGTCCCTTGCCAGCCTTCTCCGTTGGTGTCCACAGGATACCGCCCTGTGGCTTCACTTGCATAGAGTAGAACTGGCGTGTATCGTCACCCTTTTCGCTATTCTTAGTTAGCATTACGCGGGCATTGGATACGGCGGTTCCTGTGCCGTAGGTCACACGACCGCTGATAATGCCTCGGCTCTGGCAGAAACCATCGGCATCTCCCATACTGGTTACATTATAAGTGGTCTGGCCTGTCTCGCTGTCCACGCAGTTACTCTGAGATACCACGCGGTACTGGTAGAACTGACCAGGTTGGGCTGTGTTGTCCTCGAAGTAATAGCTCGACTCTGTGCCCGAAACGACATAAACCTGCTTGTAATCTGCTTCGCTCGTTGAACCTAATAAACGACGTGATACCACGAAGCGTGATGCAGCGGTACCCATCTGCTTTACATCCCACTGCACCTTTACCACGTTAGTATAGGTGCCTCGGTTGGCCGATACATTCTTGATGACGGTGCTACCGTTCATACTGGTGGGACCCAGCAGTTTCGAATAGAATGTCCTATTGAACAAATCCGTCCCAATGCGATACCAGTAGAACGAACAGCTACTTGAAATTTCTGTATCCTCGTATGAAGTTGCTCCTGCAGCGTTTGCTGATATGTCCGTGACATATGCATCGCCCATGGCAGCTATGATGTTAGCCTCTATAGGCTGACCGTTCTCGTCATAGAAGCTGGGTGAGTCCAGACAACGCCACACTTTAAACTTAATAGCGGTGCTGTTACTTGGCTTGTCGTGCGTCCAACTCAGACGTACGCTTGTTTCTTTGCGCTCATCTGTAAATGATGGGTAGTTGTAAATGGGTGTTGTGGGGATTTCCTGAGAGGTAACTGTCAGGTCGGCAACAGGGGTGTTGTTGTTCCAATTATCGAGAATAGACGATACCTCATAGGTATAGTTGTTGTCATACTCGAAGTCCTCATCAATATACTGTTGGCTACTGCTATAGTTGATAACAGCCAGCTTCTCTCTGGTAGTGGTGTCGCCATTCTTATATCTGAAGAGGTAGAACTTACCATTCGCCAAACGGTTGGAATCTTCTTTCTTCCACTTTATGGAGATGGTCTTCTTCCATTGATCGAAGTCAGTCTCCAAGTCTTTCGGGGAAACACAAGCCTTTACGATGTTACCTGCCACATCCTTTTGCCAGTCACGGGTGAAACTCACGGTGATAGTCCTGTTAGCTTGCGTATATGACTTGTACTGCACGTAACGGGTATGCCAGGTCTGCTTCTCCGAATCATTGATTCCCGAAAAAACATAGTTGGCATTGGGGTTGCCGTTGGTAATCCAGCTGCCGGCATCATTTAGCCTATACTCGTATTTGTGGCTATAGCCTGATGCTGCAGTTACAGAGTTGCTTGGTGTCCACTTTATTTGCCCAGGAGCTGTACGCTCATAGGAGCCGCAATTGTTGGGAGTGGTGAAACTAACTGCGTTGGAGGTTATCTTTAGATTGTCAGGAGTGATATGCCTTACGTTTCGGTTTTTATCTACCCAGTCTCCTTCAATTCCAACCGTGTGCACTTGTCCATAGGTACTATTGGGTATATAAACATGACAAGTTACATATTTCCATTTGCCGTCTCCTTGCCAGGCACTACGGAATTCCACCCAATAGTTACCAATCCATCCTGTTTTGTTGTTCCATACAGCATCATCATTTGTGCCGCTATTTAATGGAACAATACTCCCGATGGAGCCGATGTTGACTCCATCGACTACAAGATTGAATGTTCTCCAATAGAAGTTGTTTCCGTCATAATTCAAGTACGACACTTGGAATGCCATAAAAGGATTATCCGGCGTCACATCTACGTCTTTTGCTGAGAACTTGGGCCATTCCCAGGCATTCGCCGCCTTTAAGGGTAACGTTGCCGTCAGCATGAATAACGTCATGAACAATAGCAACGGCCGCCCTATCGGGATGCGTTGCCTCCAGTTTTTTTGTAGTTGTTGTTTCATAAAATTAATACCTATTGTTGTTTTTTGTTTAGTCGTGTGTTGGTTTAGTCGTGTGTTACTACCTACGGAAAAACTGCACAAAATTAAACAAAACACGGTATCTGCTTTAATAAAAAAGGTAAACCCGTGTTACAAAACGTGCAATGTGTTACAAGTAAGGTTAGTGGGAAATATTTACCACGGTATGGTGAAGTTACCGATGAAAAGGAGCTTTTTTGTTTTTTGCAGCAAAAAAATGAGCTGACCGTTTTTGTATGGTCAGCTCACTTGTTTGTGAATGTATAAGGCCGAGCCCTATGTTACGGACGGGTTACGATGTAGTTTACTACTGGATAAATGCCACCGGCGTCCTTTACATAGTACCATACAAGGTTCCAGCGGAACTGCGGGTGTGCCATATCGTTCAGCGAAGGCAGACCGGGTACGGACCCCTCAACGGTAAACTCTTTACCGATGGTGTGTGTGCTCTCGTTGGTGTGGTTATAGTTGAAGCCCACGCCAGCCTTAACACCGTTAACGGTAGCCACCAGTTCAGTCTCCACATCCACACTAACCGATGTGGTTCTTGCATCGCTGGTAGCCAGGCTGATAGAACGTTGGGTATAGGCACCTGTTCCTGCCATCTCGTTGGTATAGCCTCCGTTCAGGTCCTTGGCCTTCAGGAAGGGGTAGCTATCGCTGACATACATGGGTACGTTGTCATAGTTTGCCGGATAGCTCCAAGGGTCTCCCGGTGTGGATGTCAGGTGATACTGCGGTCTTGACACGCCCTTCTGGCTTGCCATCAGCTGTACGTAGTCAGCCAGTCTCAGTCCTACGAAGGCACGTGTCCGTGGCATAGAGAGGACAAACTCTGTTCCTACGTCATCCGGGTCATCGCTCGACATAATCTCATATCTGTATGTATCGTAGGGTGTGGCATGCATCACTACCACATGGTCTTCGCCGGCGGCGTAAGTCTGACCATAGGAGGTGGTTGTCTCATGTTCGGTAGCGATGCCGCCTGAGACGGTTACCTTGGTAGTAAACTCTACTCCGGCGGAAAGACCGAGGAAGGGAACGCTGAAGGAATGCTCATAGCCGCCGATGACACTTCCGCCTCAGGTATCAGACTTCACGGTCTTGTCGCTGGAAGATGTGGTCTTACCCCATACGGTCTCGGCCCTGTCTGCTCCGCTGAGTCCCTCGTAGTAGGGGGCGGCGGCAATAGCGGCATAGATGCGCGGTTCGCTGAAGGTCAGTTCGTGGCTGATGTACCTGAAGCGCTTAGGACGTACACGGTCAGCGAATTTGCAAAGCACAGGGTGGCTGTTCAGCTCATTACCGTCCCTCATGTTCTGATACATCCATTTGGTTTCTTCTGGGTTTTTCATGTCCTTTTTCCATAAGGAACCATTATTACACCATCCGAAATAATCTTGGTTAAACGAGTTCCTTATATTGACAGTATTGCCGTCATCGCCTAACCATACCTCCCAGAACTCTGACAGCGTATGATTACAGTCGTCATCCTTGCCTACAATCATGTTCCAGATGAATACCAGTAGATCTCTCCCGTCAGCTTCACTGGCTTGTACGGCAGCTATGGCATCGGCAGCAACAGAGTAGCTTGCTGTCTTTACGCTTGCCATTGTAACGAAGCGGAAGGTGGGCTTGGCATTGGTCTCATCCCATCGCCAAAGTCCGTCACCCACAATCAGGTCTTGTGTGTAATTACGTCCGCGGAAGTAACCGAATACCAGGTCCATGTTGCCCACATGATTCCTTGTCTCGTCATTAGAAGCAAAGCAGTCAACAGATGTTTTGGGCAGGACAATCTGCTCAGTCAGGCTCAGATCTTTATTATAGTGCAGACGGTACATGTACAGGTAGCCGTTCTTGGTCAGCAGGTAGTTATTGCTGTTCTCTAATCCACGGGTCAGGATGGCAATCTCCGGCAGGTCGCTATTGCTCATGTTCCCCACCTTTACGTCGCAGAAGAGAGTGGGTGAGCTGAGGGGCTTGTTGACAATGGGCTCCTCGTTGATGAGTCCCTTGCTGTAAACCCTAAGGCTACCGATGTCATTATTGTTCATAACCATAACAATGTCCTCGTAACCGTCGCCGTTCACATCTGCCACGTCGTAACGCAGATTAGGTGTGCCTATGTAGCTGCCCTCGTCGGTAAAGATGCGTTCACGGATACAACGGAGTGTGACACCGTCAAAGACGGCAATCTTGTTGGCGACGTTCATAACAATCTCCTCTACACCGTCACCTGTCATATCCTGGATACAACGCAGGTTGAAGGCACGGGCAAAGTACTCGCTGCGCAGGTCTGCCAGCAGGTCGTCATTTTTACCGAATATTCTGCGGGACAGTTTGTTGTTATTGAACGTTGGCATAGTCCATTGGTATTCATTACCTTCGGCATCCAGCAGGGGGCGTGACTCATAGCCTTCCAGTATGGCGTGGTTCTTGGCAGAGTCACCATAGATGGTCACGTAAACAACACCCTCGCCCATCACAGCGGCAACGTCAGCCACCTTGCCTGTAGTCTTTCCGTCGGTGAAAACGCGGAAGGGCTTACTCCATGTGGCATATACCAGATTCTCATAACCATCGGCATTAGTCTGGGCAGTCACTTTTCTAAGGTGGCGGTAAGCGTCAGCTCTGTTCACATTTGCGTTAATCATGCCCTTGTCGGAGAATACCCATGCCTTTCTGTTACTTGGTTTATAAAGGATACCTGAACGGTTCTCATAACCGCCGCCAAGCTGAATGCCTGAATAATCAAAGAATACGCTGCTACGGTCAGAACCGTATGTGTAGTAGTTGCCAAGGGGGCCGTTAGTGTTCACTACCTGCATGGGCATCCTTCGCTGCGGGGATTTTTCCGCTGAGCTGATGAAAGCCTGCTCCAGCATCTCAGTATAGACAGAGGGGGCGGGACGGCAGCCGCGCAGGGTAAAGGCACAACGGTCCTCATGAATCACTTGTGGGCAGAACTTTGTGTTGAGTGAGCTGATCTCGAAGCTTACGGGACGACCATGACGCATCGTGTTACGGGTAAGCCACGCGCCGGTAATCTCATCGTTAGTCAGCTCGCCGTCCGGGTTGATATAACCGTTGGGCATCAATTGCAGGTGAATGGTGTCAGGACCCTCAATCAGCGGCCTTGGCCAGTCCTCGAAGCCTCGGTCCTTCAGGAAGTCACCCAACTTCATGGTGTCAGCCTGCAGTTCCTTTATCATAGCATAAATCTCGTCTATGGACGGCATTTCCCAGCCCTCAGGCATGGCCAGACGGCCACCATTAACGGTGTAGTATGCCTTTCCGTTGTTCTCGAACTCAGCGGCATCGTTGGGGTCAATGCTCTTCCAGATATTGGTGCTGCTGGTCTTGGTAAGGCCTGCCATCTTTACTGGCTTCAGGTCCTCCAGCATCCACAGCATGTCACCGATGCGTACGATAGGGTAGTTGTAGCCGTTGGCATCCTCGCAACGGAAGAAGTCGAATGTTACGGCATGTGAACTCTCAGGGCTGACGTGCATGATGGTCTTCATCTTTCCGCTTGTACCCTCAAAGCGCAGAATGTCGCCCGGGGTGAACGGCATCAGCACCACATCGGCCATTCCCTTGGCCCTTTTCTGTGCGGGAGCCCTGAAAACATTCTTCACGGACAGATTGCTCTCGCCCCACTGCTGGGCACCGCCCAGGGCAATGCCGCTGAAGGACTTGCTGCCGTTACAGATCCAGCGGGTACTGTTCTTAACGCCTTGTCCCTCGATATTCACAATGAAAATTCCCTTTCCCTGCGAGGGGATGCGGGCTGTATTACGGCCCTTGGATGCATTCAGCGTGGCAGCATCCAGAAGCATACCGCTCGTACTGTAGATGCTGATGTGTACCGGACCATCCTGCCTGGCGTCAAAGATAAGAGTCCCGTCGCCCAATGCCGGGTTGGGGGTGAGGATAGGCTCGGAAAGAACCTTAGTCTCCTCTATGTGCTCAATGGGTGTGATGGTCTCCTCGTCCGCAAGACGCAGAATGTCCGTACCGCTAAGGGTGACGGGGGCAATCTCGGGATGCGAAAGATTGGTAACTGTCACTTTCTGGACGTCGGTACTTTCGCCTCTGCCTGAGAAAGTGAGATCGATGGGGAAGGATTCTCCCCACATGGTGGAGGTGCACAGGGTAATCAGCATTGCAGCCGTCAGCCTCCGACCTTTGAGTAAGTTGTGTTTCATAAAAAATAATACCTATAATGTATGTTTATCCGTTTGTGTGTTTGGTAAGTGCGGTGCAAAGTTATGAAAAAATTGATAAAGCGCAAAGTTTGCTAAATTAAAAATCGGTAAACTTCTGTTACAAAACGTGCATTGTGTAACAAATCGTTTTTCTCGTTTAGCGGTTATCGAGACCTCGTAACCTGAAGGCTGCGGGGGCTTTATCTGAAGTCGGTTGGTGACTGGCCGGTTTGTTTCTTGAAGGCGCGGTAGAAGCTGATGCGGCTGGAGAAGCCGGTGGCCTGGGCCAGCGCATCGGTGGTGTGTTGCAGCAGATAACCCTCGTGGATCAGCTGCTTGGCTTCCTGAATGCGGAAGCTGTTGACCCATGCCTTGAAGTTCACGCCCTCGCAGTTGTTAATGGCGGTAGAGACATTGCGGTAGGAGTCGCCCACCTGAACGGAAATATCCTCGATGGTGAGGTCGGGCTTGGTAAAGAGTCGTTTCTCTGTCATCAGTTCAGTCAGGCGCTGCATCAGCTCGGCAGATTGAACGGTATTGCCGGAAGGAACATCTGTGTGCGAAGCTTGATGCTCAGTGTTCAACGCCGGCTCTCCAATGTTTAAAGCTGCCTCTATCTGGTGGAAGGTGAAGGCATAGTTGATAAACCGGATGCCGAAGACAGCATAGTATCCTGCCAGTACCAGGGTAAAGAGGATGCTTGTTATCATGGAGGGGCACAGCGTGTAGATAAGAGCCAGAATTCCGATGGAAAGGGCCGTATAGAACGAGCGCCTTACCCAGCGGAGGCGTTCCCACTCGTCGCTGGAGAAGTAGTCTGCCATGCGATATTTGTACTCGCGGTAGCGCCTGCGGAAGCTAAGCACATAGCCCACCAGCTTGTAAGAGTAATAGACGGCCAGGACGATGAAGATGACAGAGCTGTACCGGCTGTCGTAAAAGTACACCACGAAGGCGGCTATCGATGGCAGGATAACATAAATGAGCTGCCGGACCAGTCGGGGCCACGAGAAGAACTGTACGTCTATGAGGGTTGCCAGGGCAAAGGTAAATAGGAAGGCCTGCATGATGCCGACAGAAAGGATGATAAGTTGCTGTATGACTATTGGCATGCCCGTCTGCAGGCCCATCGCCTCAATCATCAGGGCAATAAAGAATGCCAGATAGCCACATCCCATCATGCGGCGTGCCATGCGGTAGCCGCGCAGACCGGTACCGTCGGGGACAAGGATGAAAAGGAAACATACGCCAAAGGCAAAAATCAGCCCAGGCAATAGGTAGTTGTTAAGGATGTTATTGAGTAAAACTAGCATTGTTTCTCGCTTACAGCACGCAAAAATACACATTTTTTTACAAAAAACATACTCTTGGCCTGTTTTATTCTCCTATGCCCTAGTGGGCAAGAGAATTTATAAATAATCTGAACCGATTTCCGCGTGAGATAAAAAAATCCCGCGGATTGCTCTGCGGGATTGGGTGTTTTCCAAGTGGTATGGTCTTATCGAATGAACAGCAATTCTCTGTATTTTGGCAATGGCCAGAGGGCATCGTCAACGATGAGCTCCAGCTTGTCAATCTGATAGCGGATGGTGTCGAACATAGGAGCAATGGTATCGTGGTAAGCGATAGCCTTCTCGTGCTCGTCCTCAATCTTATTGGCAACCTTACGGGCAGATACCAGTTCCTCAACCTGAGTCTCGATTGTGGCGGTACGCTGCGCGATCTCCTCGATAATCTTCAGGTTGCGGGCGTTGAGCTCCTGAGCCTTCTCTGCGGGGAAGACTACGCTCATACGCTCTACGTTGCGCAGGAGCTGGCCCTGATAGTTGGTAGCCACGGGGATGATGTGGTTCATAGAGAGGTCACCCAAAACGCGGGCCTCAATCTGAATCTTCTTGGTGTAGGTCTCCCACTTCACCTCGTTACGTGCAGCAAGTTCCTTCTTGGTCATTACGCCCAGGCTCTCGAACATGTCGATGCTCTCCTTGTCCAGGTAGCGCTCGAAGATCTTGGGGCAGCTGGTCTCTGTATCCAAGCCGCGCTTGGCTGCTTCGGCTTTCCACTCGTCGCTGTAGCCGTTACCGTCGAAGCGGATAGGCTTGCAGGTCTTGATATCCTCGCGCAGCACGTCGATGATGGCATGGAACTTAGCTGTATGACCTGTGCCGGCCAGTTTCTTCTCGAACTCGGGGATGCGAGCATCAACACGCTTCTTGAAGTCAACCAAAGCCTCGGCTACGGCGCTGTTCAGTGCAATCATAGCGCTGGCACAGTTGGCCTCAGAACCTACGGCACGGAACTCGAAGCGGTTACCTGTGAAGGCGAAGGGGCTGGTACGGTTACGGTCGGTATTGTCGATGAGCAGTTCGGGAATCTCAGGAATATCCATCTTCATGCCCTGTTTGCCACCCATAGCGAAGAGGTCGTCCTTGTCGGCCTTCTCGATGTGATCCAGCAACTCGCTGAGCTGCTTACCCAAGAAAGAAGAGATGATGGCTGGGGGTGCCTCGTTAGCGCCCAGACGGTGAGCGTTAGTGGCACTCATGATAGATGCCTTCAGCAATCCGTTGTGCTTGTAAACACCCATAAGGGTCTCAACGATGAATGTAGCGAAGCGCAGGTTCTGCTCGGCAGTCTTGCCAGGAGCATGCAGCAATACACCATTGTCGGTTGAGAGGCTCCAGTTGTTGTGCTTACCAGAACCGTTGATGCCAGCGAAGGGTTTCTCGTGCAGCAATACACGGAAGCCGTGCTTGCGAGCTACCTTCTTCATTACAGACATCAGCAACATATTGTGGTCAACGGCCAGGTTGGTCTCCTCGAAGATGGGAGCCAACTCGAACTGGTTGGGAGCAACCTCGTTATGACGAGTCTTGCAAGGGATACCCAGTTCCAGGGCCTCGATTTCCAGTTCACGCATGAAGGCAGCTACACGCTCGGGGATAGCACCAAAGTAGTGGTCGTCCATCTGCTGGTTCTTGGCAGAGTCGTGTCCCATCAGGGTACGGCCTGTCAGCAGCAAGTCGGGACGGGCAGCATAAAGACCTTCGTCAACCAAGAAGTATTCCTGTTCCCAGCCCAAGTTGCTGACAACCTTCTTTACTTCAGGGTCAAAGTAATGGCAAACGTCGGTAGCGGCTACGTTTACGGCCTTCAGGGCACGCAGCAGAGGAGCCTTGTAGTCGAGTGCCTCACCGCTATAAGATATAAATACGGTAGGGATAATCAAGGTATCGTCCATGATGAAGACGGGGCTTGTGGGATCCCAAGCTGAATAACCGCGAGCTTCGAATGTACTACGGATACCGCCGCTGGGGAAGCTGGAGGCATCGGGTTCCTGCTGAACCAGCAGCTTGCCACTGAACTCCTCGATCATGCCGCCCTTTCCATCATGCTCGATGAAAGAGTCGTGCTTCTCGGCTGTTCCTTCGGTAAGGGGCTGGAACCAGTGAGTATAGTGTGTGACGCCGTTTTCCTGGGCCCACTGCATCATGCCGGCAGCTACGGCATCGGCTACGGTGCGGTCCAGACGGGTACCGTTCTCGATGACGTCAATCATCTGGTCATAGACACGCTTGGGCAGATACTTGTACATTTTTTGGCGATTGAAAACCTTCTTGCCGAAATACGCGCTAGGTTTTTCACTTGGTGCGGTCACGGTGACTGGCTTCTTCTTGAAAGCCTCGCCTACAACTTGAAATCTCAATTCGTTTGCCATAATTGTGCTTGATTTTGGATTAATAACAAATCTTTTTGCCTATTTTTCTTTAGTTTTTGTGTCATCTTTGTAAATGATGTTGCAAAATTACAACATTTTGTAATTGAAACAAAATATTTCAAAGCAAAAAGATTTATTTTTGTGTAATTTTGTTGATATATGTCATTTTTATGACTCGTTTCCTCGCATTAAGGTGGCTAATTGGTGAGTTAAGGGGGATATTCTCATTTAACTTCCATTCAGAATACCGTTTTAATTTACGAAAGCGGGGTGTATAAGAAATACCTTTTTTTCAAAATAATTCCGTTTGTAACTAATTTCTTGGGCTGTCCGCCAAAAAGTTGAGCCGGCTCAACTAATCAATCGAGCCGGCTCAACCTGTAAAATGAGGCGTGGGCCACTTTTTTGCTTATCGCAAAAATATTTAGGAGAAAAGAAGGATTTTCCGGTTGTCCGGGATTTCGTTGAGAGGACTTCCTTACCTCACAAACCCACAAACTCATATTTGCACTTCAGACCTTTCACTCTCGTTCCTGCCTTACTCCAGCCTTACTCTAGCCTTACTCATGAGTAAGGCAGCAGTATGGCTGCAATATGGCTGCAACGAGGCTAGGAGGAGCTTAAGAGGAGACTGGAAGCAGACAGTGGAAGTTGAAAAGTGGGTAGGGACTGGTTATTCACCACTCCTCGTCCCAGAGGCTTTCGCGGGTTCTTGCAGCTGTGCTACTGCCGCCACCGTATTCCAAATCTGCGTTACTTGCTACGCTTGTTACTGTACTTTCACAAAGTATGCTCATTGCCTGTAGCTTAACAACTACGATTGCTGGCTTGTTATATGTTTTTTTCATAATAGATGACCCCTCCCCATCCCTCCCGAGGGAGGGAGATAGGGACAGGATTTTATTTATTTGTTATTATTCATTTTTGTTTCACTCTTCACTAATAAAGCACCTTGCGGCCGTTGATGATGTAAATCCCCTTCTTTTTAAATTGAGAATTGAAAGTTGAAAATTGAGAATTAATTTTTCTTCCCGAAAGGTCGTAAACAGCATCCTCATTTTGAATTTTGAATTTTGAATTTTGAATTGAGCCGATTCCATCGGCGTTATCGTCCTCTTCGTTGAAGTTCAGCTTGAACGCCTTGACTTCGTTGCTGCCATTGAGCTGGAAGTAGGCGCGGCAGGAACCGATGTTGGCACCTGCTTGCGGATAGTAGAGCTTGTTACCAGTGCCAAGGAAGAGGATGCTTTGGTTATTGCTGGCATAGTCAATCGGACTGTAAGTTCCCTTGAACTGCACCCTGCCGTCTGCACTGGTCACATCGTTCGTGCTGTTGCTGAAGCTCACGTGCCGGAAGTTGGGGTTCACCAGGTCCTCGCCGCTCTCCCATTTTACGATGAACGGTGTGCCTGCGGTGATGGTATTGCCCGAAGTCACGCCAGTGAAGTTGAGTGTCAGTATACCGGTAGAGGTCTCAAAGTTGGAGGTAGAACCGTCGAGCGTCATGGCTGTGGCATCTTCGAGGGGACCACTGCCCACTTTGACATCGAACGGCAGGCACAGTGTGTTCCAGCCACCGTCCTTGTAGAGTGTGCGGCCGTAGAGCATGACGTTGACGATGCTGTCGATGGGGGCATCCTTATAAGGAAGATCATCATCCTCGGGGTCATCATTATGGAGGGCTGCATAGCGGTCATCATCATGGAGGGCTGTATAGAGGGCTGCGATGTCGTTAGCTTCTTTGTCCATGAGCAAATAGCCGTGGTCGAAGAAATCGTGAGAGTTCTCCTCAATACATCTGCGCCAGCCGTCCACGGTCCAGTAGCTATGGTTGCGGAAGTAGATGTTATGGTTGTTTCTGTTGCCAGGCACCCCCATGGGAGAGCCTAAGCTTGGCGGTGTGGCTGGCAGGGCAATGATGGTGGAGAGACTGGGGCATTCTGCAAAGGCATTGTCGCCAATGGTCGTCACATGCTCGGGGATGGTGATGGCTGACAGTGAATCGCAGAGAGAGAAGGCGTTGGAGCCTATGCTGGTCAGTTGTGAGCCTGCGGCAAAGGTGACGGTCTTGAGGTTGTAGCATTCCTGGAAAGCATTGTAGTCGATGTTTCTCACACTGGCGGGGATGGTGATGGCTGACAGTGAATCGCAGAGAGAGAAGGCGCTGCTGCCTATGCTGGTCAGCAGCGAGCCAGCGGCAAAGGTGACGGCCTCGAGCTTGTAGCAATCTTCGAAAGCACAGTAGTCAATGGTGGTCACACTGGCGGGGATGGTGATGGCTGACAGTTCTTGGCAGTCATAGAAAGCACCGGTACCTATGCTGTTGATGCCATCGGGCAGGGTAATGGATTCCAGTTTGCTACATTCATAGAAGGCGTTGGAGCCTATGTTGGTAACGCCTGCATCGATGACAACGGTAGTGAGAACGTCTTTATAGTCATTCCAAGGCTGGTTAGATTCGTCATAGCCAGCCATGTTGAAGTTGGTCTCTCCGCCAGCAATAGCTTCGGGATTGGGACTAATGGTGAGTGTGGTGGTGGAGAGGTTGTAGGCCCATATTACGTTCTGTCCACTGTTCACGCTGGCAAAGCCGCAATAACCACCAGAGATGATAGTTGCCGTAACGGTGATATTGGTAGCAGGCATCTGGAAGCTCCAAGTGCCGTCGCCATTATCGGTAGCGGCATTGCCATTCACGGTGACATCAGCCAGATGGTAGCCCGCCAAGGATGAGAGGGTAACAGTAGCCTCAGGCAGTGCGTAAGCGGTGGTGCCATCCTGTCCCAACACGCCGCTGGCGGTGATGCCGTCCGGCAGCGTGATGCTGAAGCAAGGTCGCAGTGTCTTGTTGTTCAGTTTGGTCATATCGGTAATGGTGCCGCTCAGACCCTCGCTGCCGTTCCAGAACGTCTGGCCGTCTTTGATGCTGACGGTGCCTTCACAGTTGTAACTGCTGGTGTAGATGCGGTCGGTGAGCCTGGTCCAGCCCAGGGTGAAGGTGCCATCTACGTGGATGTCACTGGTGGTGCCGGTAGCGTTGATAGTGGCGCGATTTACTGTCAGATGGCCATTGTCGATATAGATGCCATACGCGCCGCCATTTGCATTGATTACACCACCATTGATAGCGAGGTTGCCGCTAGAAACAAACAAAGCCCTACCCGACGCACTCGCTACATTGGCTGTAAGCGTGCCGGTGTCCTGACTCTGGCTGTAGATGCTGAGAACACTTCCGACCTCAATACCATAGGAACTGCCGTTGACAGTAAAATTAGCACCATCGCATAATATAAGATGTACGTAACCGTTAGTTTGGAGATTAGTAGTATTGTAGGTATAATTGCCGCAGGCAACGTACCAGGTATCATAACCTGTTTTTCCGATATTATGCGTCATGCCATTGAAAACATTATCGGAAAGAATTATATAGTTGGTGCAGGTCTGCTCCAGACCGTTCTCATCTATATAGCTGACGTCGCCCAGAGCCTTCATCATCGTTTTTCTCTTAATAGCATCCTTCTGATTGTCATCGAGGGTACCGGTGTAGTTGTTGGCTGAGTTACCGTCGGTAAGCGTCTGGCCTTCGGCTATAGTCACAGTACCACTATAACCTGTGGAATAGATGCGATCCAAAGTTGTGAGACATCCCAGGGTGATGGTGTCACTGGCTTTGATACCACAGAAATCATTCAGGGAACCTCCATTTGCGGTTATGTTGCCGCGGCGGATTGTGATGTTGTTATCAGCACATATACCAATGGAATAAGATGAGGTGGCAATAATGGTACCGCCATTGAAGTCGATATTGGCATTTGCGGAAATAGCTCTTCCATTTCTTGAGTTGGCTGTGAGAGTGCCGGTACCGAGGGCCTGACCATAAATGGCCAAGGAACCGTTATTTACATTGAATGGACATTGTGTTGTTTTTTGGACGGACATCGTTGCTCCGTCGCAAAGGATGATGTTCACCTGTTGATCGTTGAAGATTATTTGTTGGCTATCAAAGGTCACATCGCTATTCACGCAGTACCAGCCTTCAGCATTGGCAGCATCGCCATAGTTGATGGTGCTGGATGTGCTGGTGGTGATGGGTGTACACATGTGGCTCTGCTCAACACCGTCGGCATCGATGTAGGAAATCAAAGGCAGGAAATTGGGGGTTACGGTGACATCGGCATCGGGCATGGTGAAATCGAAGGTGTAATCGCCATTGCTGGTGACATCAACAACCGTACTGCCTGAGGTATACTTAACAGTGATGGACGAGAGGTCATAACCACTGGGTAATGAAGCTGCGTCGTAACGTAGGCGTAGCGTAGCCGTAGCATAGGCGTAGGACTGGCCGTCGATATCTGCACCGGTGGTGTAGGTGGCATTGCCTGTGCCGGGGAGATTGATGCCGTTGCGCACCAGCGAGACATGCTCTGGCAGGGTGACGGCATAGAGAGGCTGGG
>ODAJ014773008.1_pt1 | contig 32094 bp, 29 predicted proteins | sample 1539241 | NCBI WGS metagenome assembly ODAJ01 (sample SAMN02144231, study PRJEB22623) | gut metagenome | biome: sheep rumen | host: Ovis aries | place: New Zealand
TTAACATAGAAAAAAGAGGATGAAGGAACTATTCCAACATCCTCTTTGATTCATTTTTATCGGAACCAATGTTAACTTAATGACATTGGGTTCCTCACCTGCCGGATTCTTTTTATGCCTTTTATCAGTCTTCGTCGTTTGCAGCAACCTGCTCCGCGCGATCCTTGATCTGCTTCTCCTGAACATCAGCCGGAGCCTGCTCATAGCGTGCGAACTCGTAGGAGAATTCGCCCTGGCCGCCGGTCATGGAGCGGAGGATCGTGCCGTAGCCGTAGAGCTCCATCTGCGGGATGTCGGCTTCGATGATCGTGTTGCCCTTGTGGTCCGGATTCATGCCGAGCACGCGGCCGCGTCTCTTGTTGAGATCGCCCATGACGTCGCCGGTGAATTTGTCGCGAACCTTGACTTTCAGGTTGACGATCGGCTCAAGAAGGACCGGGCCGGCCTTCATGAAGCCATCCTTGAACGCGAGATGCGTAGCGGTCTTGAACGCCTGCTCGGAGGAGTCGACCGGATGGTAGGAGCCGTCATACAGAGTCGCCTTGACGCCGACAACCGGATATGCGGCAAGGGGTCCCTTCTGTACGCACTCGGAAAGTCCCTTCTCAACTGCCGGATAGTAGTTCTTCGGGACAGCGCCGCCGACGACTTCGATCGCGAACTCATAGGGCTTCGTCATGTCGCCGCTCGGCTCGAAGCGCATCTTGACGTGACCGTACTGGCCGTGTCCGCCGGACTGCTTCTTATGCTTTCCTTCGACATCGGATTTCTTGCGGATGGTCTCGCGGAACGCGACCTTCGGCTCGGAGAGCTCGATGTCAACTTTGTAGCGCTCTTTCAGTTTGCTCTTGATGATCTCGAGCTGCTGATCGCCGATACCGTAAAGGAGGGTCTGGCGGTTCGCCGCATCGTTCTCATAGCGGAAGCTCTGGTCTTCTGCTGCAAGCTTTGCGAGGGAGGAAGCAATCTTGTCTTCTTCGCCCTTCTTGACGGCTTTGTATCTCTTGACCGTGTAAGGTGTGGAGATCTGGGTCTTCGCATAAGCGACGGGTGCAGCCTTGGAGGACAGGGAGTCGCCGGTGGAGACATCGCCGAGCTTGGCAAGTGCGCCGATATCGCCCGCGAAGAGCTCCGGAACTTCCTGGGCCTTGTTGCCGACCATCACATAGAGCTTGCCGAGACGCTCGTCATTTTCCTTCTGGACATCATAGAGGGTGTCGTCGGACTTGATAACGCCCGAGCAGACCTTGATGAAGTTGTATTTGCCGATGAACGGGTCGGCGATGGTCTTCCATACATAGGCGGTCTTTGCCTTCTGGAAATCATAGTTGGCCTCGAAGATCTCGCTGGTCTTCTGGTTGATGCCGTTGCAGGCTCTCTGTGCCGGATTCGGGAAGATCTCAACGATATCGTCCAGCAGGTTTGCAACGCCCTGAAGGTTGATCGGAGCGCCCATGCTGACCGGGACGATCGAGCAGTCACGGATGTTGGTCGCGAGTGCGGCAGCGATCTCCAGATCGGAGAACTCTTCGCCCGCGAAATAGCGGTCCATGAATTCCTCGGAAGTCTCGGCGACGGACTCAAGAAGGGACTCTCTGTAGGTCTCGAGATATTCCTTTAAATAATCCGGAACCGGGCACTCGACCTTCTCCTGCTTGTTCACGAACTTGCGGCCGCTCTGCTTGATGATCGAGACATAGCCGACGAACTTGCCGTTCTCGCGGATCGGCATATGGAGCGGGGCAATCTTCTTGCCGTAGAGCTCCTGCAGCTTCTCGACGATATCTCTGTAGCTGACATCGTCATTGTCCATCTCGGTCACGAAGAACATGCGCGGAAGGTTTCTTGCCTCGCAGAGCTCCCATGCCTTCTCGGTACCGACCTGGATGCCGTCCTTACCGGAAACGACAATGATGGCTGCATCGGCAACGCCGACTGCCTCTTCAACCTCACCCACAAAATCGAAGTAACCGGGTGTGTCAAGAATGTTGATCTTGCATTTATTCCACTCTACCGGAACGACGCTGGTGCTGATGGAGAATTTTCTCTTCTTCTCTTCAGCGTCGTAGTCGCTGACGGTGTTGCCGTCGGCAACCGTACCCATGCGGTTCGTAATACCCGAAAGGTACGCCATAGCCTCGGTCATTGTGGTTTTGCCCGCGCCGCCGTGGCCAAGAAGAACGACATTGCGGATCCTGTCTGTTGTATAAACGTTCATGAGTAACCTCCTGTGAAATCAATATGTAGCTATTGTACTAAAAATTCCTCTGATATTCAAGGCTAAATGATAAATATGTGCAAAAGGATTTATAAAATATTCATTTCTCACAATGCATGCCTTTACAAATTCGCTTTAATGCGTTAAAGTGAATGCGGCGGTTCTGTCCGTACAAATGATGAAGGAGTCTGGCATTTACGCCTTAAAAACATGAACGATACAAACAGCACTTTCCACAAAGATTTTCCCGTTATCGGTTTTATCGGCCTGGGTCTCATCGGAGGTTCCGTAGCAAAAACGATCCGCCGCATCTATCCGGGCACCAGAATGATCGGCTACAACCGGAGAACCGACGTTGCGCAAAAAGCCCTCTCCGACGGCGTGATCAACGAGATAGCGGATGAGTCCCTCACACAGTTTTCGGAATGCGATCTTATTTTCCTGGGAGTCCCGGTCGTCTCGGCCCTCTCCTTCATGGAGAAGCTTAAGATGATCGCCAAGTCCGGCGCGATTCTTACCGACGTCGGCTCCGTCAAGGGCGATATTCACGGCTATGTCGAGGAGCACGGCCTCGAGACCCTCTTCATCGGCGGCCACCCGATGGCCGGTTCCGAGAAGACCGGTTATGAAAATGCAACCGACCGTCTCTTTGAGAATGCCTTCTACATAATCACGCCCGCATCCGGCACGTCCATCGTAAAGCTCTCCGCCTTCGCTTCATTTATCGAGAGTATCGGAGCGCTTCCACTCATCATGTCGCCGGAGGAGCATGACCGCACGGTCGCGGCGGTCAGCCATCTGCCGCACGTGATCTCCGCGGCGCTCGTCAACCTGGTCCACGACCAGGACGGTGAGGAGAAATACATGCACACCGTCGCCGCCGGCGGCTTCCGCGACATCACCCGCATCTCCTCCTCCTCACCCCAGATGTGGCAGGAGATCTGTCTTGCCAACACGGATGAGATCGTCGGAATGATTGACGCCTACGTCTCGAAGCTCCTCGACTACCGTCTCGCCATTAGAAATGAAGACAGCGACGAGCTCTACTCCATCTTCTCCGACTGCAAGGAGTACAGGGACAGCTTCGATACGGTGGCCAAGGGCTCCGTTCCGAAGGAATACCGCATCTACATGGACCTGGTCGACGAGGCCGGCTCCATCGCTTCGGTTGCCACGATCCTCGCCGTCCAGAATATTTCCATCAAGAATATCGGCATCGTCCACAACCGTGAATTCGAGCAGGGCGTCCTTCGCGTGGTCTTCTACGACGAGCCCTCCATGGAGAGCGCCATCAAGACGCTCACCTGGCGCAACTACAAGATTTACCGCTGATCGGAGGTTTTCATGATTATAGATAAGGCAGAATCGCTCAAAGGGACGCTCACTGTCCCGGGCGACAAATCCATCTCCCACAGAGCTGTCATGCTCGGGAGCCTCTCGGAGGGCGACACATATATCCGCGGGTTTCTTAAAAGTGCGGACTGCCTCGCGACCATCGACTGCTTCCGCAGGATGGGCATCGATATTGAGGAAAATGAAGACCGCCTCATCATCCACGGAAAAGGTCTTCACGGCCTCCGCGCTCCGAAAGAGCCCTTAAATGCGATGAACAGCGGCACCACGACCCGCATCCTCTCCGGCATCCTGGCCGGCCAGGATTTTCCGGTCAAGATCATCGGAGACGAGTCTCTCTCCCGCCGTCCCATGAAGCGGATCATCGACCCGCTCTCCCGCATGGGCTGCCGGATCACTTCCGTAAACGGGAACAACTGTCTTCCGCTTACCATTCACGGCGGCTCCCTTTCAGGCATCCGTTACGAGAGCCCGGTCGCATCCGCCCAGGTCAAATCCTGCGTCGCAATGGCCGCGCTCTATGCGGACTCCCCGGTCACGATCACGGAGCCCTATCTCTCCCGCAACCACACGGAGCTTATGCTGCGCGGCTTCGGCGGGGACGTCACAAGTTTCACCGATCCCGAAACCGGGCGGCCCGCCTGCACCATCATGCCGGGCCCGCGCCTCACTGGTCAGTCCGTCACGGTTCCCGGCGACATCTCCTCCGCTGCCTACTTCATCGCCGCCGCGCTGCTCGTCCCGAACTCCGAGGTTACTCTTAAAAATGTCGGCATCAATCCGACCCGCGACGGAATCCTCCGCGTGGCCAAGGCCATGGGCGGCTCCGTGGAGGTCACAAATCTCCGCTCCGAGGGCGGCGAGCCGACCGCCGACCTCATAATCCGCTCTTCGGCCCTGCACGGGACCACGATCGGAGGTGCGCTCATTCCGACCCTCATCGACGAGCTTCCGGTCATCGCAGTCATGGCCGCCTGTGCGGAAGGCACAACGGTGATCCGGGATGCCGGCGAGCTCCGCGTCAAGGAATCCGACCGGCTCTCTCTCATCGCCGCCAACCTTCGCGCCATGGGGGTGGCCCTCACCGAGACGGAGGACGGTATTATAATAGAAGGAAAGCCGCTCAAGGCGGCTCCCTTAAGAGGGGTCTCCGTCGATTCCAAAAAGGATCACCGCATGGCGATGGCCTTTGCGGTCGCCGGCCTTGTCGCCGAGGGCCCCACTGAGATTCTGGATGCGGGCTGCGTCGATATTTCGTATCCGAACTTTTTTGAGGATCTCGCCTCGCTTGGAGCTTAATCATCAAACATATGCAAAACGCCCCGGGATCGACTCCCGGGGCGTCTTTATGCCGTTCTTTATTTTTCCTTCACGAAGACCGCGTCCTCTTCATTTTTCGAATCCTTCCAGCGAAGCTTTTCGCCTTCCTTGTAGAATCCGCCGTTTGTCGTCTCCTCGCCGGTCCTTTCGCCGTTCTTTACGACATAATAGCTGCCGTCATCGTATGTCAGGCCGCCGAGATTCTCATCCCAGGATCCCTTGATCTCCCAGCAGGCAGTCTCATCGGACGAACTGCTCCAGGAAACCAGGATCGAGTATGTCCCGTCTTCATTCTCCGTCACATCCATGCCGGCGCGTTCGCTCACCTCATCCTGCCAGGATCCGACAAGATCCACCTCTCCGGTGTAGTTTCCGAGCATGGCGGATTCCATGGAATCAAGCTCGCCAATGGCTCCGCCCGCCGGATCGGTGATATCGATGCCGCCGATTGTGATCTCAGGCAGCTCGACATCGGCCTGTCCGACCAGGGATTCCACCATCTCATCCACCTTGGAGGTCATCGCCTCAGCGATTGAATCCTGCTGTTCCTGTGTCAGACTCTCCGTCTTTTCCGGCTCTTTTGCGCCTCCGCAGCCTCCGATTAAAACCGCACCGGCCAGTATTCCTGCAAAAATTATCTTTTTCATAAGTCTCCTCCTTATAACGCCGTCATCGCTTTACTGCCATCCGGCTTATTGCATCAAGTAATTATAAGACGATACTGCTGAAATAGCAAGCAGTCTTTCCTTCCTCAGGCGATATACACAATGGCGTTCCGCCGAAAGGCGGAGGCGATCTGCCGAGCCGAGGAGCAGATGAGCCCGAAGGCGTAGGCGCATACGGACACATACGGTCTCTTAAGGACAAAGCCGCCGATGAGGACGATCACCGCAAGGAGCATAGATACAAGGCCGAAGATAAAGTCATACCTCCATTTGAGCGAGCCGTTTCTTTTGGACTCCAGACTGTGCAGGATGCTGACAAGCCCGGTGAAAGCGTCGACAGCCGCTATGTACGCGATAAGGAAGCCGGCGGGATTATCGGCGATGGAGGATGTAAACATACCCAGATCGAGGAAAATCAAGCCCTGGCACAGGACCAGCTTGCCGTCAACCATGTGCCTTGCGATGGAAAAATAATAGAGCAATGTCTGAATGCCCTTTAAGGTCAGACCGATACCGATGATAAACCGGTGATAAATGTGAGCACCTCATTGACAATATAGAGGATGCTTAAGGGAATGTAGAGAAAAAAGACCTGCCGTCCCCTGCCCTCGGAGATGGCTGACACGCTGATATAGGTGCGAAAGGCCAGAACCGCAAGCAGATAGCCCGCCCGACACTCACGAGTGTGCTGCATGCTCTGCGGTAGGCAATTTCTTCCGGTTCGTTGTTCAATGTATAAGCACCGGGGCTGACAGGCTGTGTATTCATGTTTCTCCCTCCGAAAGGCCTTTATTGACTCCTTACAGTTATTCTATGATCATCGCATCCCCGAAGGAGAAAAATCTGTACCGATCCCTGACAGCCTCCTCATAGGCCTTAAGCACATGTTTCCTGCCCGCGAACGCCGACACCAGCATGATGAGCGTCGACTCCGGCAGATGGAAGTTGGTGATGAGCCCGTCCATGAGCTTGAACTCGTAGCCCGGATAAATGAAGATATCCGTCCACCCGCTCTTCTCCCGAAGAACATAGGTCCCGGGCTCCGCCGTGCCCGCGCAGGCGTCCGTCTCCGGCACCGCCTTTTCAGTCACACCGCCGTCCGCGCGCTCCGCGGCGCTCTCGATGGTCCTGCAGGAGGTCGTGCCGACGCAGATCACGCGGTGACCCTTGCGTTTTGTCTCGTTGATGAGTTCCGCGGTCTCCTTTGAGACCATGTAGAACTCCGAGTGCATGTGATGTTCTTCCACATTGTCGGATTTGACCGGCCGGAACGTTCCGAGCCCCACATGCAGGGTCACATGAGCGATGTTCACGCCCATCTCTTTAATTTCCTTAAGCAGTTCTTCCGTGAAATGAAGCCCCGCCGTCGGCGCCGCCGCAGACCCCTCATATTTCGCGTAGACCGTGTTGTAGCGCGTTTTATCTTCCAGCTTGTGATGGATATAGGGCGGCAGCGGCATCTCGCCCAGGGAATCCAGCACCTCCTCGAAGATGCCCTCGTAGGTGAACTTAATCAGCCTGTTGCCTTCCTCAAGGATATCCACGACTTCCCCGATGAGGGGCGCTTTTTCAGCCGTTCCGTCCGGGCTGCCGAAGAGGATCCGGCTGCCGATGCGGCATTTTTTACCCGGCTTTACGAGGGTTTCCCAGGTATCCGCGCTCTTACGGACGAGGAGCAGGATCTCAACCTTGCCGAGACTCCCCTCCCTTACGCCGTAGAGACGCGCCGGAATGACCTTTGTATCGTTGATGACCAGGGTGTCTCCCGGTTCAAGGAAGGAGGCGACATCCCTGAAGCTTCCGTGCGTAACCTTGCCGGTTTTCCGGTCCAGGTGCATGAGGCGCGAGGAGGACCGGTCGAGAAGCGGATCCTGTGCGATCAGCTCCTCCGGAAGATCATAATTAAAATCACTTGTTTTCATTTTTCTGCCTTTAAAACGGCGGGACTTTATGCCCCGCCGGTCTCATATTTTATGCTCTCAGTGTGATATTCATTCTCTCAAGACCGTTCAGGATCTTGTTCATCGCGGAGGTGATCTCAGCCTCCTCCATCGTCTTGTCCGGATGACGGAAGACAAGGCTGTAGGCCATGGACTTGAAGCCCTTCATGATCGGAGCACCCTCGTAGATATCGAAGAGGCTGTAGCTCTCGAGGATCTTGCCGCCGCGCTGGGCGATGATCTTCTCGATCTCGGCCGCCGTCACCTCGTGGGGGACGATCATGGAGATGTCGCGCGTCACAGCCGGATACTTCGCGATGCCGGTGTACTTGCGGTCAAAGGTTGCAAACGGAATCACCGCCGGCATATCGAGAACCGCGATGTAGGCGCGGTCGCCGATGCCGTAGTTCCTGCGGACAAGCGGATGCACCTCTCCGATCTCGCCGATGCGGACACCGTCATAGAAGATCTGCGCCTGGCGGCCCGGATGCATGTAGTTCTTAAGCTCCGCCTTGGAATACTCCGGCTTTTTCGCCATGCCGAGCTTCCTCATGAGAAGCTCCACAACGCCCTTCATGTCAAAGAAATCGCCTTCGCCGTACATGCCGAATGTGAACTGCATGCGCTCGTCCGGAAGCTCGGTGAGCGGCAGGCTCTTTGCAATATAGATGTTGCCGTGCTCGTAGAGGCGGACATTCTTGTTGCGGCGGTTGTAGTTGGTCGCAAGGGAGGTCAGCATGCCGTTAAGCGGCGTCGTGCGCATGATGGAGAAATCCTCGCCGAGCGGGTTTGCGATCTCGATCGCGTTCCGAAGCGCGTCATCCTCCGCGATCATGAGCTTGTCAAATGCCTTTCTCGACTCAAACGAGTAGCAGTAAGCCTGGGAGAAGCCGCAGTCCTCAGCAACGTCGCGGGCCAGAGCCAGTACGCGCATGTCAAACTGAAGCTTGCCGGCGGTCGCCGCACCGGACGGTAGGCTGGTCGGGATCTTGTCATACCCGAAGAAGCGGGCGACTTCCTCGGCAAGGTCGCAGGTGCGGAGAACATCCTGACGCCAGGTCGGGACGATGATGACATTTTTCTTCTCGTCGTACTGTAGATCGACCTTCTTAAAGATGTCGAGCATCATATCTCCGGAAAATGAAGATCCGAGCAGCGCATTGATCTTCGCCGGCTCGAACGGAACCTCGCGCGGCTCCCACTTCTCGTCATAGACATCCACGATGCCTCCGACAACTTCGCCCGCGCCGAACTCTTCCATGAGCTCGCAGGCACGGTTGACAGCCAGTTCGGCCGTGTTCGGGTCGAGACCCTTGTCAAACTTCTGGGAAGCGTCCGTCTGAAGGCCGATGCGCTTGGAGGACAGACGGATGTTGGTGCCGTTGAAGTTGGCCGCCTCAAAGAGGACCGTCTTGACAGAATCCGTGATCATGGAGTTCTCGCCGCCCATGATACCGCCGATGCCGACCGGCTTCTCGGCGTCGTTGATCATGATGACGTCGTGGTCCAGCTTTCTCACCTGGCCGTCCAGAGTCGTGAATTCCTGGCCGTCCTCGGCGCGTTTGACGATGATCTTGTGGCCGGCGATCAGATCGTAGTCATAGGAGTGCATCGGCTGGCCGTACTCTTCCATGACGTAGTTCGTGATGTCGACGACATTGTTGATCGGGCGGATCCCGTTGGAAGCCAGGGCTCTCTGCATCCACTTCGGGGAGGGTCCGAGCTTGACATTTTTCACGACGCGGGCGGTAAAGCGCGGGCAGAGATCCTTGTCGACGACCTCGACGCTGACATAGTCGGAGGCCTTCTCGTCGTTGCCGGTCTTTTTGATCACCGGCTCATGGAACTCCTTGCCGAAGGTCGCGGCCGCCTCGCGGGCGATGCCGATGACGCTGTAGCAGTCCACGCGGTTGGATGTGATCTCATACTCGATGATCGCATCGTGGAGACCTAAGAGCTCGATCGCGTCCGCACCGACTTCCGTATCCTCCGGGAAGACATAGATGCCGTATTCCGGCGCTTCCGGATACATCTCGTGGGAGGAGCCGAGCTCCTCGATGGAGCAGATCATGCCGTGGGATTCCACGCCGCGGAGCTTGCCGGCCTTGATCTCAATGCCGCCGACGGTCTTGTCGCCGTCCCTCCCGCCTGCCACTCTGCCGCCCTCGAGAACGACCGGGACCTTCTGGCCCGCCGCAACGTTCGGAGCGCCGCAGACGATCTGCAGGGGCTCGTCTTTGCCGACGTTGACCGTGCAGATGTGCAGGTGATCCGAGTTCGGATGCGGCTCGCAGGTTAAAACCTCACCTACGACGATATCCTTGAGGTCGCGGTCCAGCTCCTCGAAATTTTCTACCTTCGTGCCGGACATCGTCATTGCGTCCGCGTACTCGCGGGCCGTGACTTCAAGGTCCGGAACATATTTTTTAATCCAGGAAAGTGATGTATTCATAAAAACTGTATCCCCCTATCAGAACTGGCTAAGGAAGCGGTCGTCATTTTCATAGAGAAGCCGCATGTCATCGATCTCGTACTTGAGGAGCGCGATGCGCTCGAGGCCAACACCGAACGCAAAGCCGGTGTAGACTTCCGGGTCGATCCCGCACATCTCGAGGACGTGAGGATGAACCATGCCGCAGCCCAGGATCTCGATCCAGCCGGAGCCCTTGCAGAAACGGCAGCCCTTGCCGCCGCACTTGAAGCAGGAGACGTCAACCTCTGCCGACGGCTCCGTGAACGGGAAATGATGCGGGCGGAACTTTGTCTTCGTCTCCGGACCGAAGAGCTCCTTCGCGAAGACGTCCAGCGTCCCTTTAAGGTCGGCCATTGTGACGTTCTTGTCGATGACGAGACCTTCGATCTGGTGGAAGGACGGCGAATGGGTTGCGTCCACCTCGTCAGAGCGGAACACGCGTCCCGGGGAGATCATGCGGATCGGCAGCTTGCCTTTCTCCATGACACGGGCCTGGACAGGTGAGGTCTGCGTGCGCAGAAGGATGTCTTTCGTGATATAGAAGGTATCCTGCTCATCCTTTGCCGGATGGTTGGCCGGAATATTCAGCTTTGTGAAGTTGTAATCATCATATTCGATTTCGGGGCCCTCGATGACCTCATAGCCCATGCCGATGAAAATGCGCTCTACTTCCTCGAGAGCGATCGTGTTCGGGTGGCGGTGGCCGATGAATTTCATTTTGGCCGGCAGAGTGACGTCGATCTCCTCCTCCGCAAGCTCTTTCTGCATCTTAAGGGCATCGAGACGCTTCCTGGTCTCCTCCATCTTCTCCTCGATCGCAAAGCGGGCGTCGTTGACCCACTTGCCGACCTTTGGCCGGTCTTCCGGCGCCACGTCCTTCATGGATTTGAGAACGGCCGTAAGCGAACCTTTTTTACCCAAAAAAGCGACGCGCACGTCGTTGAGAACATCAAGCCCGCTGGCTTCGTTCATCTCGGCGATCGCTTTTTCCTGGATCTCTTTTACTTTTTCCTGAATGTCAATCATAATTGCCTCCGACAAATCATTTCATACGAGTGTAGATACACAAATGATAGTTTAATCTTTCAGGCGCAAAATGTCAAAAGATATATGCCCGAAAATGAAAAAAAGCCTGCTCCGCAACCCGGAACAGGCCTTCATTTACCGCATTTATGCCTCAAACTTATAAATCGTCTTTGTGAGATACTTCTCTCCCGCCTTTAAGATCGGAGACTCAAACTGCGGAAGATTCAGGGCATCCGGCACATACTGGGTCTCGAGCGCGACACCGCCGTACCTGACATACTGTGCGCCGCCTTTGCCCGGCTCCTTCGTATCAAGGCAGTTGCCCGTGTAGAGCTGGATGGCCGGAAGGTCCGAGCAGACCGTCATGGTGATCCCGCTCTTTTCGCCTTTAAGGACCGCATGGACGCGCATTCCCTCGCCGTCGATCATGAAATTGTGGTCGTAGCCGGAGCCGATGGTGAGCTGTTCATTTTCCGTATGAAGGTCCCTGCCGATCTCCTTGAACTCTCTGAAGTCAAAGGGTGTCCCCTCGACCGGGACGACCTCGCCGCTCGGCGTCTGGTTCGGAAGAAGCGGTGTGTAATTGACCGCATTCAGCTTGAGGAGATGCTTTTCCACGGAGCCCTCTCCGTAGCCGTCCAGGTTCCAGTAGGCGTGGTTCGTCATGTTCATGACGGTATCCTTATCGGATTCGCAGTCGTAGGAAAGTTCCATCGCGTTGTCCTCGGTGAGGGTGTAGGTGACGGAGCAGACCGCGTGTCCCGGGAATCCCTGGTCGCCGTCCGGGCTGTCGATCGTGAATTTGACCGCGTTCTCCCCGACGATCTCCCCTTTGAACATGCGAATGTGGAATCCGTCAGGCATGCTGTGGAGGTTATTGATGCCGTCGTTCAGGAAAAGCTGATACGTAACGCCGCCGATCTCAAATGTTCCGTTCTTGATGCGGTTTGCATGGCGTCCGATCGTGCCGCCGAAGCAGTTCATGCCCTCCGCATAGGGCTCCACCGTATCGTAGCCGAGTGTGACATCGATCATCTTCCCGTCCTTGTCGGGTACAATGGCGCTCTGAAGGATCGCGCCGAGATCGAGGACCTGAAGCTCCATGCCGGCCGCGTTCTTGATCGTATATTTGCTGACAGAAGTCCCGTCGCTTAATTTCCCGAATTCGCTGACTGTAACCATATCCAAACCTCCTCACATTTTACAAAACGGCGGACCCACGATGTCCCCATCGTGCCATCCGCCGTGATTATTTTCGTGTTCCCGGAATGCCGTACCTATAGAAACTGACGCCTAGCCTATGCCAGGTGGGTAACCGCACCTGCTACGCTGCCTTCCTCCGGTAGTTGCTTGAGGCCTGACATTGTAAACCGGATGTAGGAATCCCTTTAATCAAAATGTAGGTTCAGCAAAAACAGGAAATCGCACATTCCCGGAACAATTATATTATACAATTACCGGCGGTCAATGTAAAGTCCCTGTTAAATGATTTCTCAGGCTTCGTAGCCTCTGGCCTTGATCACCTGGATCACTTCGTCAACGAGCGTCTTGCATGTCTCGTGATCGGCGGCCTCCACCATGACGCGGACGACCGGCTCCGTGCCGGACTCGCGGACCAGGATGCGGCCCGTAAACCCGAGCTTCTCCTCGACAGCCTTGACGGCCTTCCTCACTTCCGGATCCGCCTGCGCGGCAGCCTTGTCCGTCACGCGGATATTGGTGAGCTGCTGCGGGTAAATGACAAGCGGAGCAGCCAGCTTGGAAAGCTTGGTCTTCTTGGCCAGCATGACTTCCATCATCTTAAGGCTGGTCAGGATGCCGTCGCCGGTGGACGCATATTTCGTGAAAATGATATGGCCGGACTGTTCGCCGCCGATCCTGCAGCCGTTGTCCTTCATATACTCGTAGACATACTTGTCGCCGACCTTGGTCTTTGCGTAGCCGATGCCGACCTCATCGAATGCCTTGTAGAGGCCGAAGTTGCTCATGACCGTCGTGACAACGGTGTTGTTCACGAGCTTGCCGCGCTCTTTCATGTATTTTCCGTAAATGTAGAGGATGTGGTCGCCGTTCACGACGTTGCCAAGCTCATCCACGCAGAGGCAGCGGTCCGCATCGCCGTCATAGGCGAATCCGACATCGCAGCGGTTCTCGACGACATACTTCTGCAGGCCCTCGATGTGGGTCGAGCCGGCGTTGGTGTTGATGTTGAGTCCGTTCGGATGAGCGTTGATCACGTAGGTCTCAGCGCCGAGCGCGTCGAACACAGACTTGGCGATGCTCCAGGCTGCGCCGTTTGCGCAGTCGAGGGCGACCTTCACGCCCTTGAAGGAGTACATGCCGAGAGAGATGAGGTAGCCGATGTAACGGTTTCTGCCGGAGACATAGTCGATGGTCGTGCCGATCTTATCGTCATGGGCGAACGGAATCTCCGTGAGGACCTGATCAAAGATTTGAACCTCGCCGTCCAGATACTGCTCGACATAGTCGATCGTCTCCTCATCCATCTTCTCGCCCTGACCGTTGATCAGCTTGATGCCGTTGTCATAGTAGGGATTGTGGGATGCCGAGATCATGATGCCGCAGTCAAAGCGGTCGACGCGGGCCACATAGGCGACCGACGGGGTCGTCGTGACGTGAAGCAGATAGGCATCCGCCCCGCTTGCGACCAGTCCTGCCGTGATCGCATACTCAAACATGTAGGACGACCTGCGGGTGTCCTTGCCGATGACGATGCGGGCCGGTTCGTTTACTCCGTCGCGCTTTTTAAGTTCCGTATAGTACCAGCCTAAGAAACGGCCTACCTTATAGGCATGATCAGCCGTAAGGTTTTCATTTGCTTTTCCTCTGAAGCCGTCTGTGCCAAAATATTTTCCCATAAGTAACTCCTCCTTTAAAGCCAAAATAAAACATTGAAAATTTTACCATAATAAAGCCGCCAAAACAATAATTTTTAAAAATTATTGCTCTGACGGCCTATAAATCAATGTACCGTGTCTCTCTTGATCTTTCTGGTCGTGTTCTTGATGAAGGGCTCCTTGCGGATAATGACTTTCACGATACGCTTGTAGGGAGGCTGCGTGCGGTTGTATTTGTCGATGACCGCATTGATCTCCTTCTCCGTTTTGTCATCCTTCCATTTTTTGATGACATCCTGGTCCGGATAGATATGCGCGGCAAGCCCGTTCGCCGTCCCCTGGATGACGATGTCGCCTATGACCGGGTTCAGGGCGAGCTTTCCTTCGAGTTCCTCCGGGGAGACATTCTCGCCGTTCGAGAGGATGATCAGGTTCTTCCTGCGGCCGGTGATGTACAGGAATCCGTCCTCGTCCAGCTTTCCGAGGTCGCCGGTGTGGAGCCAGCCGTCCGCATCGAGGGCCTCCGCGGTCTCCTCGGGCATCTTGTAATAGCCCTTCATGACGATCGGTCCGCGGACCATGATCTCCTCATCCTCGATCTTTACCTCGATGTTCTTAAGCGGGCGTCCGCAGGAGCCTGTGCGCTTCCCGGCAAATCCGTTGAAGGAAATGACCGGCGACGTCTCCGTCATGCCGCAGCCCTGCCAGAGCTCGATGCCGTATTTCTCGAACTCATCCACATAGAAGGGGTCGAGTCTCGCACCGCCGACGATGATGACTTTTAATTTCCCGCCGAAGGCTTCCTTGGCGACCAGCTTCTTCGGAAGAAGCGGATTCAGCTTCTTAAGGCGCTTGTGGATCGTCTCGATCATCAGCGGAACCATAAGGATGTATTCCGGGGTGAAGAGCTTCATATTCTTCAAGATGTGGCCGAGACTGTCGTTGATGCAGCAGACCGCGCCGACGTCGAGAACCTTCAGCCAGTCGACCGTAAGGCAGAACGCATGATGGATCGGCAAAACCGAGAGAAGTCTGGTTGCCTCGGGGATCGGGAAGACCATTCCGACCACGTCCGCGGCGATATTGTTCTGGGTCAGCATGACACCCTTGCTCTTTCCGGTCGTGCCGGATGTGAACATGATCGTGGAGAGATCATCCTTGTCGACACTGACACTGTCATAGTCGTAGGAGGCGGGAGCCGTAAGGCTGCCCCAGGTCGCCGCATTCCCCAGCACTTCATCCGTGAGCGTAATAATTTTCACCTCGGGGCACTCTTTTGACACAAGCGTGCACAAACCTGCCTTGTCCGGATCCGCAAAAACGCAGGATACATCGGCCCGTTTGATGAGTTCCAGGATCTCCTCGTCCTGAAGCAGCGCATCGACCGGTACAGCCACGGCGCCTCCGCAGGTGATGCCGAGATATGCGCTCCCCCAGTAGTAGCTGCTCTTGCCGACAAGCGCGATGTGGCTCTTCGCCAGGCCCATTTCCGCGAGTGCTCCCGCGATCCTGCGCACATCGGCATCCAGTTCGGGATAGGTTTTTGTGACAACATCTCCGTCTTTGATAAAGCTGATCGCGTCAAGCTTCGGGTAATTCTTGACGGCAGTGTCAAATATCTCTCTTATTGTATCTTTCAATTTTATACCTCCATGCGGGATGTGCCCGCAGTATTTCACGTAATTCCGTTTAAGTCCGTGTACAGATCCCTCGCGTAGGAATCCGTCATACCGCTGATCGTGTCCGTCGCAAGAAGCAGCTTGTAATAGAGTTTCTCCCGGTCCGAAAGCCCCCGCACCGACCAGCGGTACACCTGCTTGTAGTTCTCGGAGACCAGGGCGAGAAACTTCTCCTCCATGAGTCCGGGCGGCCGGCTCCGGTCATACTGCAGAACGGACGGAATCAGCTTGCCTAGCAGATAGGTCAGGATATTGTTCGCCGCGATCTCTGTCTTGTAGATGGACATCGAGGTGAACGCGTAATCATAGGCGATCCCCTTGAGCGCATTCAGGAGGATTTTTTCCTTCGATCCGGTGATGAGCTCTGTCTGCATCTCTCCGGCCATGATCGCCTCATAATTGGAAATGAACCCCTCGCAGGCCGCGTCGAGAAGCACCTCCTGCATGGAAGAAAGGAAGGACATGAGCGCGTATTCTCCCGGGCTCACATATTCCCCGGTTAGGCCCAGCTCCTGCTGAAGCATCGCGTTTCTGCGGTTCTCGGCAAGAAATGCGCCGAGCTCTCCCCAGTCGCCTTCCACCCGGCCGGCCATCTCCTCCGGCTTAATCTTTCCCTGCCTGGATCTGTCGTGGATCCCTTCGAGCTCCTCGATGTAAGCAGGATCGACCCTGCGCCGTTTGAGCTCAGCAAGAAAGATCTCGTAGTCGATGAAGCCCTTCTTGAAAGCATCCTCGATATCCGCCGTCGCGTAGGCGATATCGTCCGCCGCCTCCAGGATGAAGGTCATCGGGTTCCGCCTGCCGTTTGTTCCGGTCCGCCTTTGAATATCCTCAAAGAGCTCTCTCTCCGCCTCAAAATAGCCCATCTTCTTCCTTGTGACGTCCTTCGACTCGGGATCCGTCTCGTCAGAGCTTACAGGATACTTGATGATGGTTGAGAGCAGCGCGTATGTCAGGTTGAGGCCGCAGGCATTTTCCGCAAAATGCAGCTTTGAGACCACCCGGAGTGCCTGGGCATTCCCCTCAAAATTAAGAAGGTCTAAGAGCTCCTGCCGGTTCAGGACTTCCGCCACGCGTTCGCCGTCTGCGTGGAGCTTGTTCAGGTTGCGCTTGAACCACTCGCGGATTGCCTCCTCCCCGAAGTGGCCGAACGGCGGATTCCCGATATCGTGGATAAGACCCGCACATTCAATGACCGCCGCGATGTCCGCCCGCGTCTCCACGGTGAACTCGGGATCCAGACGTCTGTCAATGATCATGGCGCCGATGTTCTGGGCGAGAAGCCGGCCGATGGATGAGACTTCAAGGCTGTGGGTCAGCCGGGTCCTTATAAAATCACTCTTGTCGAGCGGGAACACCTGCGTCTTGTCCTGCAGGCGCCGAAAAGAAGCGCTCCCGATGATGCGGTGATAATCCCGCTCAAAGGGGGTGCGCTTTAAGAAGCCGGTGTTTTCATTTTCTTCCGCTCCGGCACGGTATGTGGAGAGAAGAAGCTTCCACTGCATAGGTCTGATCCTCCAAAAGTTTCAGAGGGATGAAGCTGATTACAACGCAACTGTTCAGCACTCTCATTCGCAGCCGCTTAAAGCGGCTTGCTCATGTTGGCGTTCAGAGGCGCTTCGCGCCTTGACCGCCTCATAAAAAGGCATGGTTCTCGTTCGAAACGCAAGCGTTTCGCCCTTCACACCACACCTTTTTATGAGGTGCTGAACAGATACATTATAACTTCTTTTATATCTTCATTCAATCTCCGATTGCCCTTTATCATGTAAAATGATATAATGTGCGCATTCAAAGCACCATTTAAGAGGGGAAATATTATGAATATTCTTTACAGATCCACCCGTTCAGATGCCGCTCCGATCACCGCGTCGGCCGCTATTTTAAAAGGACTCTCGCCGGACGGCGGTCTTTTCGTACCCGAGACCATCCCGGCTCTTAAAAAACCGCTCTCCTGTCTCGCCGGCCTCTCCTATCAGGAGCTTGCCTACGAAATCATGAGCGCTTACTTCACCGACTTCACGGAGGAGGAGCTCAGGTCCTGCATAGAAAACGCCTACGACTCGAAGTTCGACACGGAAAAAATTGCGCCTCTCGTCAAGAAGGACGGTCTCTACTATCTGGAGCTCTTCCACGGGTCCACGATTGCCTTCAAGGACATGGCTCTCTCGATCCTGCCCCATCTCATGGTCACATCCGCGAGAAAGAACGGTGTGAAAAATGAAATCGTGATCCTGACCGCCACCTCCGGCGATACCGGCAAGGCGGCGATGGCAGGCTTCGCCGATGTGCCGGGCACAAAGATCATCGTCTTCTACCCGCACGGCGGCGTCTCCAACATTCAGCGTCTCCAGATGGCCACCCAGCGCGGTGAAAACACCCATGTCGCCGCGATAAACGGCAACTTCGACGACGCGCAGACCGCCGTGAAGAAGATGTTCAACGACAAGGCCCTGGCCGCCGAGCTCAGTGAACACGGCTTCCAGTTCAGCTCCGCCAACTCGATCAACATCGGCCGCCTGGTTCCCCAGATCGTCTACTATGTCTATGCCTACTGCCAGCTGCTCTCCTCCGGAGAGATCGCCGAGGGCGACTTCATCAATATTACGGTCCCGACAGGCAATTTCGGCAACATTCTCGCCGCCTACTATGCAAAGCTCATGGGCCTGCCGGTCAGGAAGCTCATCTGCGCATCCAATAAAAATAAAGTTCTCACCGACTTCTTTGACACCGGCCTCTACGACCGGAAGCGTCCGTTCATGCTCACCAGCTCGCCCTCGATGGATATTCTCATCTCCTCGAACCTTGAGCGGCTGATTTACCGCCTGACGGGCAATGATTCCGGGAAGACCCTCGCCTTCATGCAGGATCTGACCGACAAGGGCAGCTACACGATCACGGATGAGATGCGGGAAGGTCTCGGCGATTTCGTCGGCGGCTGCGCCTCCGAGGAGGAGAATTTCGCCGGCATTAAGGCCCTCTACGAGCGCACCGGCTACGTTATCGACACCCACACCGGCATCGCAAACGCGGTCTGCCGCGCCTACATGGAGAAAACGGGCGATACGACGCCGACCGTCATCGCCTCCACCGCGTCGCCCTTCAAGTTCGCGGAAGCCGTCGTCGGTGCGATCGCGCCGGAAAAGCTTGAGGGAAAGAGCGATTTCGAACTCATCGATCTCCTCTCCGACCTCTCCGGCACGAAAGAGCCGTATGCGATCACGGATATCCGCACCGCGCCGGTCCGCCACAAGACGGTTGTCGACGCGGAGGATATGCCTGCCGATGTGAAGCAGTTCCTCGGTATTTAATTTTTTGACGGACTCGCCGGAATCCCGTTCACGACCACGGAGCCGTCCACCGGGATCAGGATGTAGGTAATCCCGTCGATCTCTCGGGTCTCAACGAGCCGGGCCCGATCCGCCGGGATCTTGATGGTCGCCGAATCCGTCGAGAAGACGACCGCCGGCTCCTTGAGGGCCGCCACCGCAAGCGGCATATCCCCTATAATGTCACCGTAAGACTCGTCGAAGTGCTCTGTATCGATACCGCAGCGCTCGGCGAGTTTTTTTGCGTCTTCCTTCTCCAGCACGGTCACGTTCTCCCCCTCAAGGTTCGCAAGGTCGTCCTGAATCAGCGCAACAGCCTCAACGCTGGCATCCAGCGAATCGATCAGAGTGTTGAAGGCATCCTTCTGCATTTTGGCAGTGACCGGCAGCCCCGCCTCGAAAAATGTCCCGAAGAGGTCCGAACTGATTTCCTTCTTCGCGCGGTACAGAACTTCATTTAAATCCCCGATACGGTCCGTGAAGGCCGGATAGAGGAACCCCTCCTCCGGTGCGCCGATCGTCCAGCGCCTCGAAAGCTCCGTCACTCCGTCAAGATCATTGTAGCCGAGTGCCGGCTTGGAGAGCTTCGCCGGGCAGAGGGCTAAGAGGAGGCTCTGGTAGACCACATCTCCGTCCTCGAGCTTCTTATGGTCCGAAGACATCGCCGGGACATCGTAGACGATGTGAAATAAAACCGCATAGTAAGGGTCCGTGTGCGGATACGAATCGAGGATCTTGCCCGCAAAGTCGTGCAGGGTCTCCTCATTTTCCTCCTCCATCGTGCGGAGGGAGAAGAGATCCTGGGCCTGAGACTGAAGCGATACGGAAAATACCTCCCGGCCTTCGCTCCCGGCAAGCGCCTTCTTCAAGATATCCTTGTAGCGGAACATCTCATCCTCGTCAAAGGAGAGCCATTTGCGGAATGCCTCCCAGGAGAGTTCATTTTCCGCACTCACATAAAAGCTGTAGACCCAGTCAACCGGCGGGTCGTCGCGTCTCAGCACCTTCTTAAGCTCAGAAAAGCTGTTTTTGTCCATCTTGTCACCTCATATCCAAAAATAAAAAGACCCGGATACAATCCGGGCCTTAAAGTCGGGGCAGCGAGATTTGAACTCGCGACCTCACGGCCCCCAGCCGTGCGCGCTACCAAGCTACGCCATACCCCGCAACAAATGCTATTATCCAACAAAATCTGCGGATAGTCAAGCAAAAAATAAAATTGTCCTTTAAAAACGTTCCCGGACTTTACAAGTGCGGCTTTATAAGAGTATTCTTAGCATAATAAGCAAAGTCAGGAGTTTTCATCTTGGGTAAATACAACCTTCCCGAAAAATATCGCAGAATTGACGGGAGCACGCTTAAAATCCTTGCGCTCATCACCATGCTCATCGACCACTTTGCCGCCTCCGTCGTCTACAATGTGTTTCTTCTCCCCAATGCTCCGATCGAGCGGGGGACCTCCATCTACACATTATATATCATCTACAGGGTCATGCGGGCCATAGGCCGCACGGCCTTTCCGATCTATGTGTTTCTTCTCGTGGAGGGCTTTGTGTACACGAAAAGCAGGCCCCGCTACCTCATCCGCCTGCTCGCCTTTGCATTGATCTCGGAGATTCCCTTCAACCTTGCCTTAAAGCTCAGTCTCCGGCATCCCGATCACCAGAATGTCTTCTTCGAGCTTGCGCTCTGTCTTCTTCTCCTCATGCTCTGGGAGTATTTTAAAGAGAAACCGATCCTGCAGCTGGCCTCTTTTGCGGCCTGCGGCCTCCTGGCTCACTATGCAAACTTCGATTACGGCTGGTACGGTATCATCCTTGTCATGGTGTTCTATGCGATGCGGGACTTTCGGATTCCCCAGGCCGTCTTCGGCCTTCTCGTCCTTTCCGAGGAGCTCCCCGGCGTATTGCTCGGCTTTTTGCCGCTCCCCTTTTACAGCGGAAAACGAGGCAGGCAGCATAAAATGCTCTTCTACGCCGCCTACCCCGTCCATCTGCTCCTCTTCTATCTGCTCGCTGCCTGGCTTTTACATCACAGCTGAGCATGTATACCTCTGAGTGATTCAAGTATAAGGATATTTATTCATCCGGCCAAAGCTATTGAAAATATTCACCGGTTATTGTAAAATGCACTATCATATATTTTTTTAAACGGAGTTTTTTATGGAATACAGTATTGAAAACACATTAAATTTGCTCGAGAGCAAAGGCGTAACATTAATCGACAAAAGGCAGGTTTATGTCTCCCCCGATGTCAGTATTGACCGGATCTATCCGGGCAGTGTTTTATATCCGGGTACCCGGCTTACAGGAAGCCGCACGCTCATCGGTTCCGGCGCTGAGATCGGCACCGAAGGCCCTGCGGTGGTCAACAGCTCCGTGATCGGTGCCGGCGCATCCATTGCCAGCGGCTACGTGACGGAGTGCACACTGCTCCCCCGCGCCAAGGCCGGCGCAAACTGCCATTTCCGCGGCGGCACGCTTCTCGAGGAGGAGGCGAACACAGCCCATGCCGTGGGTCTCAAGCAGACGATCATGATGTACGGCGTGACCATGGGCTCTCTCATCAACTTCTGTGACGCCCTGATCTCCGGCGGTCTCTCCCGCAAGGTCCACACCGAGGTCGGCAGCGGCTTTATTCACTTTAACTTCACCCCCTGGGGCGAATCCGGCGACAAGGCGACTCCGTCCCTGATCGGAACTGCCACCGAGGGCGTGTTCCTTGACAAACCGCCCATTTTCCTCGGCGGAATGAGCGGCATCGTAGGCCCCAAGGAGATCGGCTTCGGCGCCATGACCATCGCCGGCCAGGTCGTCCGCAAGTCCGTTCCGGACGATACCATGTATTCCGGTGAGAGAACCAGTTTTGAGAAACCTTTCTCCTACAATACGATCGAGCCCTCCGAAAAGCATATCCGCATCGTGCGCAAGTGCAACACGGAATACCTCGCCCAGCTCTATGCGCTGAAAGCCTGGTACAGGGAGATCAGAATGAAGCGCAGCATGATCTGCGGCGACAAAGAGCTGTCTCTCGTCTACACGGGAGCCCTTGAAACGCTTGATGAGTGCGTCAAGGAGCGCCTAAAGAGATATAAGAGCTTTGCCTCCCAGTGGGGCACGGAGCCCTTCAACGACGCCTGCATGCATGCGGAAGCTCCTGCGTTCGGCGGATGTATCGACTGGAAGACGGACCTTTCCTACGACAAATGGATCTGGTCCCTCTCCGAAAATGAAAAAACAGAGCTTCACGACTGGCTTGCCGCCTGCGCCGATATGGTAAAAAACAATTTATAAGGTAAAATAAAAAGCCCGTGCTCATTCGGTATAGCCGACATGGTCACGGGCTTTTATCGTTCCCTCTTATTTTTTTACTGTTCTGCGCCTTGTCCCTGATGGTTTTGCCGCCTTCGCCGCCGGCTTTTTGTAATACTTGGCCGCCTCATCGTACATAAGCTTCAGCTGGCCCTGGTTATAGAGGCCTCTGACCGCCGCGGTCCTTCTCTCGATGAATCCGCGAAGCTTCTCCATATACTCCTCCTCGGTGATCGTCCCCTCGGCAACCCCGGTGAGCCCTTTCTCCCAGCTGGCCGTGAGGTCAGGGTTCAGAAGGGGCCTTATGGAGGCATTGACCGTGTCAAACACCATCTCGCCCAGGAGCTCAGGCGTGATCACCTGTGTCTTCGCGTTGAGATTCAGGTACCCGATCGACACCAGCTTCTTCAGGATCTCGGCTCTGGTCGCGGAAGTCCCGATGCCGGAACCCTTGATCATCTCGCGGAGGCTTTCATCCTCGATCAGCTGGCCGGCATTTTCCATCGCCAGGATCATCGAGCCGGATGTGTAGCGTTTGGGCGGCGAGGTCTCTCCCTCCCGGATAAAGAGTTCGTTTATCGGAAGAGTCATGCCCTTCTTAAGGGTCTTAAGAAGAGCCTCATTGGTCTGCGGCTCTTCATTTTCGCCCTCATCCTCGTTTTCCGGACCTTTCCGCGCGCCTCTCACATTGGAAACCTTGAGCCAGCCTTCCTTCACAAGCACTCGCGCCCCCGCAAAGAAGCTCTCATCTCCCACCTTGATGGTGACCTGGGTCCGGTCGTACTCGGCCGCCGGATAAAAAATGGAAAGGAATCTCCGGCAGATAAGCTCGTAGACCTTCCTCAGCGTCGGATTAAGGGATCCCAGGTTCTGGATACTGCCTGTCGGGATAATCGCATAGTGGTCCGTGATGGCCTTGTCGTTTGTGTAGCGGCTTTTCCCGATCGTCTTGTAGGACCCGTTTTCGAGCACCTCTCCGGCAAATGAAGACACTGCTTCGAACCGTGTAAGCCCCTTGATATTCCGGTCGATCACCTTGGCGACCGCAGTCGAGAGCACTCGCGCGTCGGTTCTGGGGTAGGTGGTCATTTTCTTCTCGTAGAGCTCCTGCGCCGCCTGAAGCGTCTGGTCCGGTGAGAGCTTGAAGAGCCTCGAGCAGTCGTTCTGCAGCTCGGCCAGATTGTACAGAAGCGGAGCGTTCTTCTTCTCCTTCTTCCGGCTGACCGCGCTTACGACTCCCTCGTAAGGGTCCGTCTTTTTGAGACTTTCGATCATCTCCTCCGCGTCCTCGCGGCGCTTGAATCCGTTCTCCTTGTAGAGCCTCGGATCCAATGCAAACTCTTCCGCTCCCTCTTCCTTCTTCTCCGCGTTCGGATCCGGCGCCTTGCCGACGTAGTATGCACTTCCCGGAACCGCCTTCCACTCCGCCTCGATGCCTCCGAAGTTGCCGAGGACCCGATAGAACGGTGTCTTCACAAAGTTCCTGATCTCCCGCTCGCGGCGGACTACCATGCCGAGGACACAGGTCATGACACGGCCGACCGAGACGGCGGTCCATTTGCCTCCCAGGTAGTTCACGATTCCGTTTCCGTACTTGATCGTGAGGAGTCTCGAGAAGTTGATCCCCATGAGATAATCTTCCTTGGCCCTGAGATAGGCGGAACTGCTCAGATTGTCGTATTCGGACAGGCTCTTTGCCTCCCGGATGCCCCTCTCGATCTCCTCGTCGGTGAAGGAGTCGATCCAGACGCGCTTGCGTTCTTTCATTTTCACGGACGGGGCGGACATCATCTCCACCAGACGGTAAATGTACTCCCCCTCCCGCCCCGAGTCGGTGCAGACATAGATTGTTCCGACATCCTCGCGGGCCAGCAGACGGGATACAATATCAAACTGTTTCTTTACCCCGGGGATCACCTCATAGAGAAACGTATCGGGTATGAAAGGAAGAGTCTCAATGTCCCATTTTTTGAGCTTCGGGTCGTATTTTTCCGGATAGCTCATCGTGACAAGATGGCCGACGCACCATGTGACGACATAGTTGTCCGACTCAACGTAACCGTCCCTGCGGGGACCGTTCACCTTGAGCGCTCTGGCAAACTCCTGTGCGACACTCGGTTTCTCCGCGATAAACAGTGCTTTGATGGATTTTTCCTCCTTAACATGTAAGAAAGGCACACGGAGCTTTTTTGCCCCGTTGTGCCTTCTTCGTTTTTACGTTGCTTTTTGCCTTGCGGCGTTTTATTTTGCCTCGATGTAGCCCAGAGCCGTCAGCATCTCCGCGCACTCGACCGCGCCGCCGGCTGCGCCGCGGAGCGTGTTGTGGGAAAGTCCGACGAACTTGAAGTCAAAAATGTTGTCCTCGCGCAGACGGCCGATGGAAACGCCCATGCCGTTCTCGTAGTTGACATCGAGCGCGACCTGCGGACGGTTGTCATCCTCGAGGTACTGCACGAAATGCTCCGGAGCGGACGGAAGCTTGTACTCCTGCGGCTTGCCGGAGAAATTGACCAGTCTCTCGAGCAGCTGCTCTTTGGTCGGCTTCTTTGCAAAGCTGATGGAGACGGTCGCCGTGTGGCCGTTCAGGACCGGCACACGGATGCACTGGGCGGAGATCACCGGAGCTTCGGCCTTGACGATCTGGCCGTTCTCGATGTGGCCGAGCACGCGGAGCGGCTCAAGCTCGGACTTCTCCTCCTCACCGCCGATGTACGGGATGATGTTGCCGATCATCTCCGGCCAGTCGGTGAAGTTCTTGCCGGCACCGGAAATTGCCTGATAGGTGGAAACGACAACCTTGGTCGGCTCGAACTCTTTCCAGGCTGCCAGGCATACGACATAGCTCTGGATCGAGCAGTTCGGCTTGACGGCGATGAAGCCGCGCTTTGTGCCGAGGCGCTTTCTCTGGTCCTTGATGATCTCGAAGTGCTCGCAGTTGATTTCCGGGACGACCATCGGGACGTCCGGAGTCCAGCGGTGTGCGCTGTTGTTGGAGACGACCGGCGTCTCAGCCTTTGCGTACTGCTCCTCGATCGCGCGGATCTCTTCCTTGGTCATGTTGACGGCGGAAAATACAAAATCGACATCATTTGAAATGCCTTCCACGTCCGTGATATTGCGGACAACCATATTTTTCACCTTCTCCGGCATCGGGACATCCAGCTTCCACTTGGAACCGACAGCCTGCTCGTAGGTCTTGCCCTCGCTTCTTGCGGAAGCGGCCAGGACTTTGATCTCAAACCAGGGATGATCGGCAAGGAGCGTGACAAAACGCTGGCCGACCATGCCCGTAGCGCCAAGGATACCGACATTCAGTTTCTTTTCCATAATAAAATCCTCCTCTATGATTCACAAAGCTGCCATAAAGGCACGGCTTTCGCGAATTTCATTTTCAATATCGCCCGGAGCTCCCTTGGTGATTCTCGTCTCGACACAGGTCTTGAGCGAGATCGCCTCGTAGATATCCTCATCAAAGAGTTCGCTCTCCGCGCGGTAATCCGCAAGCGGCAGCTCATCCATCTGGATGTTCTTTTCAATGCAGGTCAGCACAAGCCTGCCGATGACCGAGTGGGCATCGCGGAACGGCATCCCCTTCTTGACCAGGTAATCCGCCGCGTCGGTCGCGTTCGAGTATCCCTGGCGGGCGCTGTCGGCCATCCGCTTTTTGTTCCACTTCGCGGAGGCGAGCTGCCCTTCCATGAGGCGGATGCAGCCCTTCGTCGTGTCGATCGCGTCGAAGACGGTCTCCTTGTCCTCCTGCATGTCCTTGTTGTAGGCGAGCGGAATCCCCTTCATGATCGTCAGGATCTGGGTCATGGCCCCGTAGACCCGGCCGGTCTTGCCGCGGATCAGCTCCGCGATGTCCGGATTCTTCTTCTGGGGCATGATCGAGGACCCTGTCGCGTAGGTGTCGTCGAGCTCGATAAACCGGTACTCGTTGGAGTTCCAGATGATGATCTCCTCCGAGAGTCTCGAGAGGTGCATCATGATCGTCGCAAGGCAGGACACGTACTCGATCACATAGTCCCGGTCGGACACGCCGTCCATGGAGTTGTCGGACGCCCTGTCGAACCCGAGGAGCTTCGCCGTGTACTCGCGGTCCAGCGGATAGGTGGTTCCCGCGAGCGCGCCGCTCCCGAGCGGGCAGACATTCATGCGCTCCCGGAGGGACTTAAGATGCAGGACGTCGCGCTTCACCATCTCAAAATAAGCTCCCATGTGATGCGCCAGCGTCACCGGCTGCGCTTTCTGCAGATGAGTGAAGCCCGGCATGTAGGTCTCGGTGTTCTCCTCCATGATGCGGAGGATCGTCCCGAGGAGATTTTTAAGGAGCTCCACGGTCTCATCGACCTCATCTCTGATGTAGAGCCGCATGTCCAGCGCGACTTGGTCGTTACGGCTGCGCCCCGTGTGAAGCTTCTTTCCGGGATCGCCGATGCGCTCCGTGAGCACCGCTTCGACGAACGAGTGGATATCCTCATACTGATCGGAAATGACAAGCTTTCCCGCCGCCACATCCTCCTCGATGCTCTGAAGGCCGCGCAGGATCTCGTCGCGCTCTTCCTCCGTCAGGATCCCCTGCTTTGCGAGCATGGTCACATGCGCGCGGCTTCCGCGCACATCCTGCGCAAAGAAGCGCTGATCGAAACGGATCGACTGATTGAATTCATATACAAGCTGGTCCGTCTCCTTGGTGAAACGGCCTCCCCATAACTGAGCCATGGTTTACCTCGCATTTTAAACTTTGCCACTCATACTATCACAACTCTCCCGCTTTGAAAAGACACAACCGCAGTAATTTTGCCGGTAAAGTCCGTATTCTTTCGAGAGCTGGGTCGAGCGGAGGTATCCCCCCCGCTTCTTAAAGTCGCTCGGGAGAAATGAAACCCCGATTTCCTCCCCGACCTTCTCTCCGATCTCATTCAGCTTCTCCGCATTTTTGAGCGGCGAGATCGTCAGCGTCGTCGTGAAATAGTCATATCCGCCCTTCTTTGCCTGAAGCGCCGTCTCGCGAATCCGCAGCTCGTAGCAGATGAAGCACCGCTCTCCGCCCTCTCTGCAGTTCTCGAATCCCTTCACGGCCTCATAGAACTTCTTCGGCTCGTAATCGCCGTGCAGAAATGTCACCGGATATTTGTGCGGCTGCTGCGCGATGAGGCGCATGAGCTCCCGCTCTCTCCGCTCATACTCCTCCGCGTCGGTGATGTTCGGATTATAGTAGAAATCCGTCACCTGAAAATAGTCGGTGAGGTACTCAAGACACCAGGAACTGCAGGGTGCGCAGCAGCTGTGCAGGAGCAGGCTTGGGACAACGCCGTTTTTTTCATTTTTCAGTATGATTTTTTCAAGCTCTCTTTGATAGTTTACCTTGTTCATGTCCTTATGCTTGTAATTCCTTATGTTTTGTGTTACATTTTCTTTCACGAGTATACGCTTAAATAAAGAAAATGAAAAGAGGAATTCTCCATGACTGACGTCGAATACGCACGCGCATTTTTTGAAAAAGACAACTTTGCCACCGAAGCCGCCGGAATCGTGATCGAGGAGGCCGCTCCCGGCCACGCCCTTGTCTCCTGCGTCACTGAACGCCGCCACAAGAACGCTTCCGACCGCGTGATGGGCGCTGTCTACACGACCATGGCCGACTTCGCCTTCGCGGTCGCCGCCAACTACGGGAACCCGGTCACGGTCTCCCTGAACCTTCAGGTCAGCTTCCTGGCCTCTGCCCGCGGCGGCAAGCTCTTCGCCCGCGCCGAGAAGATCCGTGAGGGCCGCCAGACCGCCTTCTATGAGGTCTTCGTCACCGACGAGCTCGGGACGGACATCGCCCGCGTCCAGGCCACAGGTCATAAAATGAAACCCCTCCTCCCGGCCTACACACCGGAAGAAGGGGAATACAATCCATACCGCGAGCAGATGGCTTCCCTCGAGTGAACGTTCCTGCAGGGACGGTTCCTGAGGAACCGTCCCCATCACCTTCTCATATTCCATATCCTAAAAAAATCAGCAGCCCCTCGCACCCCTCGACGACATCGTTCCACGTCTCCTCAAAGTCGCCGGTGTACCACGGGTCCGCTACCTCCCCCGGCCGCTCCGTGTACTCCATGAGCATGTGGACCTTGCCGTCGGGGTCATTTTTTACCCTGCGCATCAGGTTCCGGACGTTCCAGTTGTCCATCGCGATGAGCAGGTCGTAGTGCACATAGTCTCCCCAGGTGACCTGCCTGGCGGTCTTCCCGCTGCACGAGATTCCGTGTTTCGCGAGTTCCCGCCTCGCCGGCGGGTAGACCGGGTTCCCGATCTCCTCGGTCGAGGTGGCGGCGGAGGCGATCTCGAATTCGTCCCCGATTCCGCGTTTTTTTACAATGTCCTTCAGGACGAATTCTGCCATGGGGGAGCGGCAGATGTTTCCATGGCAGACAAACAGTATTTTGATCATATCGTTTTTTATCCTCGTCTTTCATAGTTTTTCCTTTATTTACAGGGGTTTCAGAGCATTTGCCCTCTTGTTATATTTTTACTTATCACAGCTTTTTGTAGCGTATCACGGACATCAAAAGTTGTAAATTTGTTGTAAATTACAACTGCCGTACAATTTCGTACAACTAAGCCATTTTCCTCTTTGACAGTTCCCGCATCTCCTTCTGAGCATCTTCGAACTGAACGTGCGTATACGTATTGAGCGTAACGCTGATGTCTGCATGCCCCATGATGTACTGGAGGGTTTTCGGATTCATACCACTTTTGGCCATGTTAGAGCAGAAGGTATGCCTGCATACATGAGGTGTAACTTTGGGCATCTGAATCTTATAGATCGAGTTATACTTTTTGCAGATATGGCTGAAATATTTTTCCCAATGAAGAGCAACCATCGGCATCTCATTTTTATCAAGGAAGAGGAAGCCTGTATAGCCATTGATCACCGGCTCGATCCTTGGAGGCTTTCGCTGTATTAAGATCCTCCTGAAGCAATCAGCCACCTCCGGTGTCATCGGTATTTCTCGTATGCCATTTACTGTTTTGGGCACTTCGACGATATATTCCATATTACGCTTTCTCTGCAGCTGATGATCCACACGGATCCGCATCCCTTTAAAGTCGATGTCAGAAACTGTCAGCCCACAGAATTCTGATATTCTAAGGCCAGTATTAAACAGAATATAAATCCCATCATAGTAACGACTGAAATGCCTGTCCTCTTTGACAAATTTCAGCAATGCCCGCTCCTGTTTTCTCGATATTGCTTCCCGGGTCACACTATCATTGACTACTACCGAAGCCAGTTCAAAAGAAAACGGATTCCTGCGAATAATCCCCTCTTCAAAAGCCATTGTAAACGCAGGGCGAACAATGCCTCTGACCGCATGAATCGTACTATAGCCTCGTCCATCCTTCTGTAATTTAATAAGCCAGGCCTTGGCATCAGACATCTGCACTTTATCAATCCGGCGTCCCCCAAAGGCCTCTTTTTTATTGATGTTAATAACAAAATTATAGTTGGCTTCGGTATTATGACGGACACCTGTTTTTAACGAAGTATACTTTTCAACCAGTTCCAGAACAGTAAGATCTCCGCCATTTGCTACAAGTCCATTAACCAAATCTTGTTCTATCTGTCGTTCTTTCTCTCGTAACGATAATTCCCGTTTTTTCCCTGCAGGTGTACGATCATTTTTATCCAGTCGCCAACTATATACATATCGCATCCTTCCATCATTATCCTGATACTTAAACTGATAACGTCCATCCGGACGCTGGCTCTCTCCATATCTTAGATTTCGCTTCTTACTATCGCGTCTTTTTTCGCTCATAACTATCTCCATATCATAAAAGAGAGCCTAAGTATGAACAGTTTAATGATAACATGCCGAGGCTCCTTTTTCCATGGCATTTTAACCTTATTCCCACGGCAGAGCTATACAACCGTCGCAGTATTCAGATACGCCTCAAAGGCTTTCCGTTTTATCATGACACGGTTGCCATTCATGATGAGAAACTCTGCATCACTGTTTTCCTCAATGATCCTTCTGAGTTTCTTTTCTCCGATGTGAAAATACTCAGCAGCTTCCCGTATCGTCAACATATATTTTTCCCAAAAAGGTATTTCTTTTTTCATAGACAGTCACCCCTATTGTTGTTACCTTGATTATTTTCCATGATCAGCTTTCTGAAATCCTCAATCTTGGACAATCGTATCTTCTCCCTCAGGTTCTCGCCATCAAAGTGAACCTGGCTACAGGCCTCTAAAAACCTGCCATAGATCCTTTTATGTTCCAGATCCTTTGGGGCCTTCAGTGTCTGAAGCGACAGGTTTGTTGTGATGACCATAGGCTTTCTGCTTCGGTAACGGTTATCAATGACCTGAAAAACGATCTCCTGGCCATATTCCGTATTCCGTTCCATCCCGAAATCATCCAGGATCAGAAGGTCATATGAGGATATGCTTTCCAGAATACGCGTCTTTTCTTCAAAACCGGCATTAAGGATCTGTCCGAAGTTCAACATCCGTACGGACAGTTCCTTCTCAATCAGCGCATTTGCAATACAGGCAGCCAGATGGCTTTTCCCCGTGCCTACATCTCCCCAGAGAAGGAGTCCGATATTCTTTTCTATGACCTTATCCCAGTTCTCTGCATACCAGCAGCAGATTTCAAATTGTTTCGATGAAACCGATGATGTGTCAAATGTCATGTCATACTGGCAACGGTCGGTAAAACAGTTTCTACTTAACCTCTCTGTCTCCTGAGCATGACGCCTTGCTTCGTTTTCCTGTTTATCCATCTCCAGTTGTTCTCTGCTGCAGGCGCAGAGCCTCGAATGCTTGTCAGGACCGCCGGAAAATCTTAATCTCTTCGGGACCCGCTCTTCCTTAGGCTCATGGCATACACCGCAATACAGGAGCCCGTCATCGCCAATATAATCATTAACTCTATTTTCTTCTGTTGACATATCGTTTTGCAAATAGTTCATCATAAACTGTCCTCCCCTTTGTAATCATAACTTTCAAACGGACTGCTCCGTTTACCTGTATAGTTGGAAAATGACCTGTTTGAACGCCAGTTATTGGTTATATTATTATTGGTTATATTTAGTTGGTTAGGGGGCTGTTTCCCGCCCGTAGGAAGGTCTGGTTTCTGTCTCTTTGACGGACTGTTTTCAGACCACTCTGACAGACTGTTTTCGGACGGTACTTTGATATACAGCCGGTTAGGTTTTCCAAAGCCGACCTTTCTTTTTTCCAGAAGGTCTACCTGAAGCAGTTCATTCAGCCCTGACTTCACAGCACTGATACTGCGGCCGATCGTCTTTGCCAGTTCTGTGATCGGATAGATCAGATAGATCCGTTGATCTTCATCGATCCAGTGATTCTTCTGTGAAAGCCGTGCCCGGTCATAAAGGATCATATACAGGATCTTTGCCGTCTGGCTCATCTCACTATCCAGCAGGAATTCCGGGAACTGAAAATACTGCAGGACCGGCGTATCAGGTGACAGATAACAGGTATTCATTATTCCTGCCCTCAAATCCTCAAATTGAGGATTTGAGGTGGCTTCGTATTCTTTCATTCTCTTCCAATAATTCAGCCTGCAATGCATCGTCATCCAGTGTCAGAAAAGAAGCAAACGCCTTTGGAAACTGAAACTTTTTCTCACCATCTGTTTCAAAGTCTACTCAGACATACTTGTCTTCAGTTTTATATATTCTTCCTGCACCCCAGGATTTATGATGCACTTTATGGCCTAACAGTATCTCACTATTCATATATGATTCCTTTCCTTGTGTATCCGTCTGTTAAATCTCAGAGGCCTTGCAAACATTGTTAGCATTTATAGTGTAGATATGTTATAATAAAATCGGCGATAATTTTGACCGGCTATACGTACTTACATCCTTTGATTTCGCTGCTTATGTACCTTTCAAT
>ODAJ012183202.1_pt1 | contig 32087 bp, 28 predicted proteins | sample 1539241 | NCBI WGS metagenome assembly ODAJ01 (sample SAMN02144231, study PRJEB22623) | gut metagenome | biome: sheep rumen | host: Ovis aries | place: New Zealand
CCCCCCCCCCCCCCGGGCGTTGCCCGGGGCTGACATATCAATGCCCCATTCGGGGCGTAAACCTGACACCCACCCCCAACCCCATTCCCGAGCGAAGCTCGCCTACCCGTAGCCTTTCCCCAAGGGAGGGGAGATAGAAGCCTACACCTTAATTTCTGACAGAAGGACAAAAGAACATGATACCCCCTCCCTTCGGGAGGGCCGGGGTGGGCTTCTCCATCATCTTCTCGGGAGGGCCGGGGTGGGCTTCTCCATCATCTTCTCGGGAGGGCCGGGATGGGTTTCTCTAAGCTGTGGCTACCGCGCAAAAAAACAGCAAGTATCAAGCTGAAAACCTGCAAGTACCAAACGGAAAAGCAAAACAACTTGTTTTGGTTTGCAATAAGGGCCTAATTGCAATGCAATAAGTACCAAACGAGAGACCAAAACAAGTTGTTTTGGTAGAAGGTTACTTTGTTAGCTGTAAGCAGTATGGTGCAGACAGGCGGCTGACGGTGCTGCGATGGTGATGAGAAATGGTTGGCGGCAGAGGTTTATTACCGTAATTTGTGTAAGTCAATGCGTAAGATTTGTAATAGAATAACAACATTTTCTTCATATTTTTGCGTTGTAAATCAGTATAAACAAGTATGAGGGCAGACTGCTGCGGCAATGCGGTTGGTAGCTGTTCTCGTAACAAAACAATCAGTATTATGGAAAGTATAAAGTTGTCGAATGGAGTGGAGATGCCGTTGCTGGGCTACGGTGTGTTCCTTGTCAGTCCGCAGGAATGTGAGCGGTGTGTGAGCGATGCGCTGTCGGTTGGCTATAGGCTGATAGACACGGCGCAGGCTTATATGAATGAAGAGGGTGTAGGTGCTGCCATCACGAAGAGCAATGTCAGGCGCGAAGACATCTTTCTTGTGACAAAAGTATGGATTTCAAATGCCGGCGAGGAGAAAGCAGCGAGGAGTATAGACGAGAGTCTGCGCAAGTTGCAGACCGATTACATCGACCTTCTGCTCATTCATCAGGCCTACGGCGACGTGTTCGGCTCATGGCGCGCTATTGAGAAAGCCTACAGGGACGGCAAGGTTCGTGCCATCGGAGTGTCGAACTTTCAGGCCGCACGCTTCTTTGACTTCGCACACTATGTGGATGTGAAGCCGATGGTGAACCAGTTGCAGTGTAATGTGATGATTCAGCAGAGGGACATTGAGCCTGTTCTCGACGCGACCGACACCAAGATGATGGCCTGGGGACCTCTGGGTGGACAGGGAGTAGACGGCATCGTGAAGAGTGATGCCTTGGCTTCGATTGGCTATAAGTATGGCAAGAGTGCCGCACAGGTGGCTCTGCGCTGGCTCACTCAGCGCGGCATAGTCGCAATACCTAAGTCGGTAAAGAAGGAACGTATGGCGCAGAACCTCGACATCTTCGACTTTGCATTGGCGCAGGACGAGATGGAGCAGATTGCCGCACTGAACCAGCACGACACGGGCACGGTGGACTTCCACGACCCGCAGTTCGTGAAATACCTTATCGAGACTTACGGTTAAAGGGAAGGACGATTGATGGCGCGAGGCCGCGCGGCTCAGACCTCAAAGTAGGTCTGTAGCTGCACGGTTGCGGCCCCGTCTTTGTTGTCGAGATCCTTTACAACTTTGCCGTGTTCCATCAGCACCACGCGCGAACTTATGTCGACCGTGTGCTGCAGGTTGTGGCTCGACACCACGACTGTGGCTCCTGTCTGCGCATTGTAGTCGGTCAGGAGTCGTTTCAGAAGGTTCTGTGACGAGGGGTCGAGGAAGTTGAACGGCTCGTCGAGAATGAGTATCTGCGGACGGTTGAGCAGAGCAGCGATGATGCCAATCTTCTGCTTGTTGCCAGCCGAGAAGTTGCGTATGTACTTCTGCTGCCCGAGTATCTCGTCGGCCATGAATGGGCGGTAAGTCTCAATGCGCTCGCCGACAGTAGCAGCATCGATGCCGCTGGCCTTGCCCACAAACTCGAAGAACTCTTCGGGCGTGAGGAAATCGATGAGGAAGCCCTCGTCGATGTATGCGCTGGTGAAGTCCTTCCAGTCTTCGCTTTCAGCCGGGTTGATGGCAAGGCCGTCCTGTGCGGCATCGGCTACGTATGCCACCGAGCCTTCGTCGGCACGTATGAGGTCGAGCAGCAGTCGGAAGAACGTAGTCTTGCCCGCTCCGTTGTTACCAACAAGTCCCAGCATCTCCCCAGAGGAGATGCTGAGACTTTCTATATCTACTGCCGTTTTGTCGCCAAACGTTTTCTTGAGATTGTCAACGGTGATGTTCATAGTTCGTTCAGCGTTTTATCTCAGGTTACGTCCGTGGCAGTGCTTGAACTTCTTGCCGCTTCCGCATGGGCACGGGTCGTTGGGTCTTGGCATCTTGTCCTTTACGATAGGCGTGCGGTTGGGCTGTTGTGCGCCTTCGCGGGTGTCCTGGCTTGCAGCAGCGCGCTGTCCCGGGTCGGTGAGGTCGTCTTTCTGCTCGTTGTAGCGCTGCGAACGCTCCTCGGGAGCAGCCTCCTGCACGTCGTCCTGCTGCATTTCGGGTATCTGTCCGCGCATGAGGATGGCGGTGGAGCTGTCATACATCTCGTTAATCATGGCATCCCACACCTTTGCACTCTCAACCTTGAAGATCACGAGCGGGTCTTTCTGCTCGTAGGAAGCGTTCTGAACGCTGTGCTTCAGCTCGTCGAGCTGTCGCAGGTTCTCCTTCCAGTTGTCGTCGATAAGGTGGAGCATGATTACCTTCTCGAACTGCTTAACGACCGACTTGGCCTCAGAGTCGTAGGCTTCCTTCAGGTTGCAAGGTATGTTGTAGACCCTCTTGCCGTCGCTTATGGGTACCATGATGCGTTCGTAGATGGCTCCCTGGGTTTCGTAAACCTGCTTGATGATGGGCCATGCCACCTCCTTGATGCGTTCGGTCTTGGCGTTGAAGTGAGCCATAGCCTGCTGGAATGAGCGTTCGTTGAGCTCCTCGCGCTGCAGGTTGATGAACTCTTCCTCGGTGAAGGGGCAGTCCATAGCCATCACCTTGAGGAACTGCTCCTTGCATCCGGCATAGTCGTTGTTGCTGGTTATGTAGAGCACGCGGTCCCAAATCATGTTGGCAATGTCCATGCCGATGCGCTCGCCCATGAGTGCATGGCGGCGTTTCTGGTAGATTACGGTACGCTGCATGTTCATCACGTCGTCGTATTCGAGCAGACGTTTACGCGTACCGAAGTGGTTTTCTTCTACTTTCTTCTGTGCTCGCTCTATGCTGTTGGAGATCATCTTGGCCTCAATTCGCTCGCCTTCCTGCAAACCGAAGCGGTCCATCCACTTGGCAATGTTCTCGCTGCCGAAGAGTCGCATCAGCTTGTCTTCCAGAGAGACATAGAAAACGGAGCTTCCCGGGTCGCCCTGTCGTCCGGCACGTCCACGGAGCTGGCGGTCAACGCGGCGGCTCTCATGGCGTTCGGTGCCTATGATGGCCAGTCCGCCGGCTTTCTTCACCTCGTCGGTAAGCTTGATGTCGGTACCACGACCGGCCATGTTGGTAGCTATGGTAACGGCTCCGAGCATACGCTCCTCCTCGCGCACATCGCCCTGGGGAATGGCCTGCTTGCCAGGTGCCTGCTCCATGGCCTGCTGATAGCGGTTGGCCGACTGCTTGTCGCAGAAGGCGCGCCCGTCTGTGGCTATCCAAACCTTGCCGAGTGAGCTTCGTCCGGCCTCGGCCACGATGTCGGCCTCTTTCTGGTGGAGCTTGGCATTGAGCACGTTGTGGGGAATGTTGCGCAGCTTCAGCATACGTGAGAGCAGCTCAGAGATTTCTACCGAGGTGGTGCCCACGAGCGAGGGGCGGCCTGTGGTGCGCATATCCACAATCTCCTCAATCACAGCGTTGTACTTCTCGCGTGCTGTCTTGTAAACGCGGTCGTTCATGTCGTTGCGGATGACGGGCTTGTTGGTAGGTATCTCCACAACGTCGAGCTTGTAGATGTCTGAGAACTCGCGCTCTTCGGTCATGGCCGTACCGGTCATACCTGCCAGCTTGTGGTACATACGGAAGTAGTTCTGCAGGGTGATGGTGGCATAGGTCTGCGTGGCAGCCTCCACCTTGACGTGCTCCTTGGCTTCAACAGCCTGGTGCAGACCGTCGCTCCAGCGTCGACCTTCCATGATACGGCCTGTTCCCTCGTCCACGATTTTCACCTCGCCGTCGATTACCACATACTCTTCGTCCTTGTTGAACATACAGTATGCCTTCAGAAGCTGCTGCAAAGTGTGGACGCGCTCGCTCTGAGTGCTGTAGTAGGTCATCAGTTCGTCTTTCTTGTTCAGGCGTTCCTCGTCGGTGAGAGAGGTGTCGGCTTCAAGCTCCGACATCTGGCTTGTAATGTCGGGGAGCACAAAGAGCTTGTCGTCACCCACCTGCTTGGCCAGCCATGCCGTACCCTTGTCGGTGAGGTCGCATGAGTTGAGCTTCTCGTCGACAACGAAATAGAGCGGCTCCACGGCTTTCGGCATCTCGCGGTTGTTGTTCTGCATATAGTACTCCTCGGTGCGCTGCATACCCGACTTGATGCCTTCCTCGGAGAGATACTTGATAAGTGCCTTGTTCTTGGGCAAGCTCTTGAACGAGCGGAACAGTGCGAGGAAACCGTCTTCCTCCTTTTGCTTGTCGCCCGAAGCCTGTCCCTCGCTGATGAGCTGCTTGGCCTCGGAGAGGTATTTGGTAGCCAGCTGTCGCTGTACTGCCACCAGTCGCTCAACAAGGGGCTGATACTCCTCGAACATCTGGTCTTCGCCTTTGGGGATAGGACCTGAGATGATGAGCGGAGTACGTGCGTCGTCGATAAGCACCGAGTCGACCTCGTCGACGATGGCGTAGTTGTGGCGGCGCTGCACGAGGTCTGCAGGCGAGATAGCCATGTTGTCGCGCAGATAGTCGAAGCCGAACTCGTTGTTGGTTCCGAAGGTGATGTCGGCCATGTAAGCCTTGCGACGCGCATCGGAGTTGGGCTGATGCTTGTCTATGCAGTCTACGGAGAGTCCGTTGAACATATAGAGCGGTCCCATCCACTCCGAGTCACGCTTGGCCAGATAGTCGTTCACGGTGACTACATGTACGCCGTTGCCGGTGAGTGCGTTGAGGAATACAGGCAGGGTAGCAACGAGAGTCTTACCCTCACCCGTAGCCATCTCGGCAATCTTGCCCTGATGGAGCACTATACCGCCGAAGAGCTGCACGTCGTAGTGTATCATCTCCCACTTGAGCAGGTTGCCGCCGGCAGTCCATTCGTTGTGGTAGATAGCTTTGTCGCCGTCGAGGGTTATGAAGTCCTTGTTCGGGTCGGCTGCCAGCTCGCGGTCGAAGTCGGTAGCCGTAACTACTGTTTCCTCGTTCTCGGCAAAGCGGCGTGCCGTGTCTTTCACGATGGAGAACGCAACGGGCATTACCTCGTCGAGGGCCACCTCGTATTTCTCTAACGCTTCTTTCTCGAGCTTGTCAATCTGGTTGAATATAGGCTCGCGCTCGTCGAGTGGTGTCTGCTCGATAGTTTCCTTGAGCTTGGCTATTTTCTCGTTTTCCTCGTTGGCAGCAGCCTGCACAAACTTCTGTATCTCTTTGGTTTTCTGGCGCAGCTCGTCGTTGCTCAGAGCTTGTATCTCTGGATATACCGCCTTGACTTTCTCTACCAGCGGTTGGATAAGGTGCATGTCGCGAGCCGATTTGTCGCCAAACAGTGCTTTCAGTATCTTGTTGAAATTCATAATTCTATAGTGTTTTGTTATTATTCTGTGATTTGTTGTCGTTAAAGATGTGTGATAATCGTGCAATGAAGCGATGCTTATACCTTATTAAAGATATAAGGGATAAGCCTGCTGACAACTGTTTGGTGCTCTGATATGGATGTTGTGCCCTGTGGCTTTGCGTTTATCTTCGGTTATGCGGTTTGTCGGGAGGTTGGTCTTTGCAGCTGATGCCGCTGTTGCACACGTGCCGTCGCCGGCCAGGGCACTTTCGTTGCTGGAAAAATAATGTGAGACAAGGTGTTTCTTTGCAATCTTCAGCAAGTTGACAACCGACAAAATGTCAGCCATCCCGTTCTCTTCGGTTATCACGAGAGCCACGGGCGAGCTTTCGCCGTTGCCGATAACAGTCTGCACGGTAGTGAGCAGCTGCGAGTGCGAGCCTGTAGTGGCCAGCATCACGAGCAGGGTCGTTATATATCGGGTGCTTGTCATCGGCATGGTTTCATCGATTTATTCGTTTTAACAAAAACCTCTTGCTTTGCGATCTTACAAGCAAAGTAAGTGCCAAAACGTACATTCCGTCAGCATAAGTCTGCCAGAAACCGGCGATGACAAACAGAATAGTCAGGCACAGGCACACAGTTTCAATCACGTGGCTCTGTCTGCGTCGCCAGCTACGCACCGCACTCCACGCCATGAGCAGCGGCAGCGGATTGAGCAGAAGCAGCTGGAAGTTCACTCTCACTGTAGGTTGCTCGGAGAATATCATCACCGTGAGCACGCATCCGGCCAGCCCCGTGAGCAGCATCAGCATGAGGTCGTAGCCCCAATAGAGCCGTTTCAGCCGGAACTCGGCCAAGGTGATGGCTATTGTCAACAGAAGTAAGGCCACGAAGCACACCGTGGGCGAGAGTATCTGGCCTATAGAGCGAGCCTTGGCCGTGTGGCCGCTTTCGTCGTAGCTCTGTGGCAGCAGCCATGAAGAACGCTTCACGAAAGGCTTGCCGTTGTAGGTGGCTGAGTCAAGGTCGTGGCACAGGTTGTGGGGAAGGAACTGCTGTTCGCGGAAGTTCACTGCCCGGTCGGCACCGCAGCCCAGCAGTATGTCGTTGCCGAAGCGAGCCCACGGGAAGTCTTCGTTGTAGCGGTGGATAAGCTTGCGGAACGAGGGATATTCTGTTGCGTCGGAGTGGCTGAAGCGCAGCTTGCCTGTGAGGTTGAGCTCCACAATGTCGCGTGCGCGAGTGGTGCAGTTGTCGAAGAAGTAGTTGTATCGGTAGCGGATATTCTCTGGCCGTGAGTTCTCTACGAGGGCTTTGAATATCTGCAGCTTGTCTTGCGGAGTAAGGTTGAGCACCTGTTCGCGAATACCACGTTGCTCAATCCTGTACTCTTCGACAAGCAGATTCATCGGAAAAGTGCCCATCTCGTAATCGGTGGTGCCGAAAACGAAATGCCATATAAAGCCGTCGTCCTCGAAACTGAACACTCCGTAGTTTATTCCGAGGTCGCGTCCGTCGCTGAGGTCATGGAAGCGCAGGGCCGTATGCCCGTACAGGTTCCATATTTCCTGTCCTGGGTCCACCGTGATAAGGCTAATCTCCACCGAATCCATCTTCTGCAATAGCAGCGAGTCGTTTTGCTGGGCACTGGCAAGGCTGCCACAGCTCAGCAAGGCGGTGATGATATATAGCTTTATTATAGCAGTGAACCTTCTCATTATGCAATATTGCCGGTAAGCGACTCTGGAGTTGCCAGCTCGCACGGCCATTAAACCGTGCAAAGTTAGTGCATTTTTCCGATATATCCTTGCTTTTTGCTTGTCAAGTTTTTCCCTTTGCGCTTGCCGACATTTTCGTCAGCGATTTTCATTAAAGGCATATAGGTTCGCCAGATGGCTGCCTATATGTCGTGAGGTGGATGTTTGTGTTGGTGCTATTGCTCCTTCAGCTTGCGCCTTATGGTGGCGTTGGCCTCAATCCAGTCGGTGTCGAGCGAGAAGGGCAGTATTGTTTCCTTGCTCTTGTAGTAGCCAAGCACGTAATTTCGGTCGGGGTCGTTGAACAGTGGGGTGGTGATGGTGACGTCGCGGAAGAGGTCGCGCAGGCGGTCCTTGTCCTTTTGCTTGTTGGCTTTGTGTACTTCCGTGAGGTAGAGGTTCACGTAGTCGTACATGAAGTAGGCCAGAGAGTCGCGTCGTCCGGTGAGTTCTGCCATGAACTTCGGCGTCAGTTCACGTGTGGAATCGTTGATGATGTCGAGCATACGGGTGTTGATGTATGTCAGGGCATCAACCTTGAACAGTGCCACTTGGCGCACGGTCATGTCCTCGCGTGGGTCGGAGGCCGTCTTGTAGCTGCTGTTGTAGATTTCGTTATACACGTTTTGAGCTGTTGCAAAGCTTGCAATCATGCACATGAGTGCAGCAATTATTGTTCTGTGTTTCATGGTTTTGTGATTTATCTGTTTTGACGTTTGTTCGTTGATGTGGTTTAATCTCGGTTATTCGTGGCGCAAGAGGTGCAGGCGATTGGTGATGATGGGCGGCAGCTCTTCCTCGTAGTGAGTCACCATGATAAGCGTTTTGTCTGGCCGTTGGCAGAATGTGGTTATCACATCCTTGGCCAGCTGGCGGTTGAAGTTGTCGAGTCCGTGCAGTGGTTCGTCGAGAATGAGCAGCTCCGGGTCTTTCACGAAAGCCCTTGCCAGCAGTGCCAGACGCTGCTCTCCGCTTGATAGCTCGGTGAACAGTGTGTCGGCTTTGTCCTTGATGCCGAAGATGTCCATCCAGAAGAGACATTTCTGCCGGTCGTCATCGGTGGTGCGCACATACAGTCCCACCGAGTCGGTGAGTCCGCTGGCTACCACTTTCACCGTGGGTATGGGCCGGTTGTAGGACCTGTGCATCTCTGGCGACACATAGCCGATGTGCTTCTTTATCTGCCAGATGGTCTCACCGCTGCCTCGCGAGCGCCCGAAGAGGGCAATGTCGCAGGCGTAAGCCTGTGGGTTGTCGGCGCAGATAAGGCTCAGCAGCGTTGATTTGCCGGCACCGTTCTGTCCGCTCAGTGCCCATCGCTCGCCCTTGCCGACTACCCAGTTGAGGCTGCTCAGTATGGTGCGGTTGCCGTAGCGTATGCTGACATCGGTCATCCTCACCACTTCCTTGCTGTCGGCAGTGGATGCATGAGTGGGCAGCTTCGTTATCTGTTGGCGCTTATAGTCTGGCAAAATGGCCTCCGATGGTGCCACATTATTATATATATAGGTATCGCGCTTCTGTCTTTCGCCTACCGTCATGTTGTCTACTTCCACCACGGTGCCTACGAACTGCGGTATCTCTTCGGGTCTGGAGAGCACCAGTATCACCTGACACTTCGTGGCGTAGGCTTCTTGTGGGTTGCCCGAAGCATGGGCAATCTCCTCGAGCAGCTGAGCCAGATTGTTGCGAGTGTCGCTGTCGAGTCCGATGAATGGGTTGTCGATTATGAGCACTCTGGGCGTGGCAAACAGTGCGGAGAGCAGTTTCAGCTTTCGCAGTTCGCCACTCGAAAGCAGTATCATCTTCTTGTCGAGCAGCTGCTGCATACCGAAGCGGTCGTAGAGCCGCTGCTGCTGTCTGCGTCGTTCGGGCGAGTCGCTGCCAGCAAGCAGGAAAGCCTCCTCCAGTTTCTCGCCGGCAGTGGGTGTCTCGGCATCAATCTCCATCTGGTTCCATCGTTGCTGAAGAAAGTAAGTGCGGTCGTTGTCGCCTCCGTATGTGTCGCGGAAGGCTATGTAGCGTATGTTGTCGCTTGCCAGGGGCGAGTCGCAGTCGCTGAAGTCGTAGGCAATCTGGTCGGCAAGCAGCGGATGGCGGCCCGTCAGAATGTCGACGAGCATTGACTTTCCGCTGCCGTTGCGTCCGACGATGGCCATGTGTTCGTCGTCGAAGAGTGTGAAGTCAACGGGTTTCCGCATCCTCCAGCGTGGCATCTTGCAGATGCCGCCGCTTATCTGTATGATTGGTCTTGTCATGTCGGTATTTATAGTGTTCCTGTCACGCGGCTTTTGTTTCGTCCGACGAAATCTTTCCAGCTGCTGTAGTGTGTGTCTTGTGTCGGTGTGCCCATCTGCATGAAGTGGCAGTAGGCTGCGCCTAAGGCGTCGGTGGCATCCATGAACTTCGGCATCTCCTCGTCGCTTATCCTGAGCAGCCGTTTCAGCATACCCGCCACCTGTTCCTTGCTTGCGCTTCCGTTGCCGGTGATGGCCATCTTGATTTTCATGGGCGCATATTCATGTATGGGTACGTCGCGTTCGATAGCGGCGGCAATGGCAACGCCCTGCGCACGCCCGAGTTTCAGCATCGACTGCACGTTCTTTCCGAAGAACGGAGCCTCGATGGCCATCTCGTCGGGCAGGTATTCGGCTATGATGCCCGTCACGCGCTCAAATATGCGGCCCAACCGCAGGTAGGGGTCGCTCTCGGCACGCATATCAATGACACCCATCACCACCATTTCGGCCTTGTTGCCGGTGACGCGTATCACCCCGTAGCCCATCACGTTGGTGCCGGGATCGATGCCAAGGATTATCTTCTCGGACTTCGCCATCAGCGGTCGAGGTAGGGATTGTGGGCCAGTTCGTCGCCCATGGTGGTAGGCAGTCCGTGTCCGGGATATACAATAGTGGAGTCGGGGAGCTGGCAAAGCATACGCAGGCTCTGGATTATCATCATCATTGAGCCGCCGTCGAGGTCGGTGCGACCGATGGAACTCTGGAACAAGGTGTCGCCGGAGAACAGCACGCCTTCTTCTTCCTCGTAGAAGCATACGCTGCCACGCGAGTGTCCGGGAGTCTCTATCACCTTCAGCGTGTGCGTGCCGAACCGTATCAGTTCGTTTTCCTCAAGGAAATGGCCCGCTGGCGGCATGTTGATGTCGAATATCATGTTGCCGAAATGCTTTCTCTGACTGTCTATCTCGGTTATGAACGTGTCGTCGCGTTCAGAGAGTTCAAGCTTCAGTCCGTATTCCTTGTCGATAAATTCGTTGCCGAAGTTGTGGTCCAGATGGCCGTGAGTGCCAAGCAGGTGCACTGGCTTCAGGTTGTTCTGGCTTATGTATGCGGCTATGGCCTGCTTCTCTTCATCATAGAAGGCTCCGCAGTCAATGATTACGCACTCGCCCGAGGCATCGCTGACCACGTAACAGTTTTCTTGAAGCATATTGACGACGAACCGCTGGATAATCAATTCTTTCATTTTGATTGGTGATTGGTAATTGTTGATTGGTGTTCTTGCGCCCCCTGTTTGGCGTTCTTGCGTCCCCCTCCCTTGGGGAGGGGTTAGGGGTGGGTCGGATTGGTGATTGGTGAATGGTGTTTTTGCGTCCCCCTCCCTTGGGGAGGGGGCGGGAGTGGGTATTACATGGGCAGATATATCACACTCTTCTCCTTGAACCACTCCTCCTTGAACCATGTAGAGAGTGGCGTCACCTCTGCTTTGTGGTGGAAGGGAGCAATCTCGCCTTCCACGTTGCCCCCCTTGAGCACGAAGATGCCGTTGAGCATGGCGTTCTGTTGCTTGCGCGAGATGTTCTTCCTAACAATCTTCACCAGGTCGGGTAGGGGCATCACGGCCCTGCTCACCACGAAGTCGAACTGTCCTCGCTCGTCTTCGCCGCGCAGGTGCTCGGCTTTTACGTTTTTCAGCCCCACGGCCTGAGCCACTTCTGTGGCCACTCTGATTTTCTTCCCTGTGCCATCGATAAGCTTGAAGTCCACTTCGGGGAAGAGAATGGCCAGGGGGATGCCGGGGAAGCCGCCTCCCGTGCCGAAGTCGAGGACCTTTGTGCCGGGCTTGAAGCGCAAAGCCTTGCCTATAGCCAGAGAGTGGAGCACGTGGTGCTCGTAGAGGTTCTCTATGTCCTTGCGCGATATTACGTTTATCTTTGTGTTCCAGTCGGCATAAAGCTCGTAGAGCTGAGCCAGCTGTCCTTGTTGCTCAGCCGTTAGGTTGGGGAAATAGTTCAGTATCTGTTCCATTCTGATTAGCGATTGGGTTGACAGCTCTTTGCCTGCGCTCGGAGCTTACCGCCTGCAAAAGTAGTTATTTTCTCTCATTTTCAGCAAAAACAAACTGCCGATGGTTGCTTACTTGTCGTTGTAATGGCCGTAGGCGGTGAGAACTTCTACGTAGACTTCAGTGTCGAAGATACGGTAGACGAGTCTGTGTTTCTTTGTTATCTCTCGGCTCCAGCGTCCTTCGGGCTTTCCTTTGAGCGGCTCGGGATGTCCCAGTCCGGTCTTTGGGTGGTCTTCCAACTCCCTTATAAAACGGTTGGCTTTGCTAAAAGCTTTAGGCTCACTTCTTGCAAGTTTCTGCAAGTCAAGTGCTGCTTTGGGCATGATAATTATCTTATATTTCATAGCCGTTTCTCTTTAAGAAATCTGCCAAGCCCTCTCCGGGTAGCATAGCCATACCTTCGCCTCGGGCTGCTTGCTGTTCGGCAAGCTCTATGCCGGCGAAGAACTCTTCCTTGGACATCAGTGTGGGGTCTTGCTTCTCTTTCACCAGCTTCTTGGCATAGCGGGTGAGCCGCTTCATCAGCGGTTCGCTGTCGGCTATCGTGCCAATGCTCTGCCATAGTTCGGTGTTCATTGCGTTGAGTTGTGCAGCTGTCATAATATTCTTGCTTTATAAATTCCTTTTGCAAAAATAAGTATAATTCTCAAAACAACAAACTATTACGGACAAAAGGTTAAGTTAGTCTGTTGCTGCCCGACTGCTTATGCTGCGGTTTCAGGCTTTGTGGGCGAGGGTGATGGGACAAGGGAGAGGAGGATAGCTTAGCGGTCTGGTTTTCGCAATCTGTTTTTCAGATAGCTGAAGGATGTGAGATGTAAAATAAAAATGCAGTTTTTCGCGCATCTGGATTTTGCCGTTTTAGAGCTGAAACAGGCTTACAGCTCAGAGCTGACAGTGTTTTGAGCGGTTGCAAATGGTCTGTTTGCGAAGCGACAGGACGGATTTTGTTCTCTTTCTAACGTCAAAGTGCTTCTGCTTTCATGCTTTCCTTGCTTTCACGTAGTGGCGGTTAGGGTGCTGGGCGCAGCTTCGGAGCTGAGAGCAATGCCGTCAGTGTGATTTTGTTGAATAGCCGACAAACGAAGCGTAACAGTTTGAGCGATAAGTGATTGCGCGCTAAACGGATTTTACGGAAGCCTCGGTAAACTTTCTCCAGCTGCCTTGGAGCAACCTTACGGAGCCTCTGGAGAAGTGCTCCAACTATGCTGTAGCATTGTTACGGGGCTGCCGGAGAAAGTTTATCAGCGGCCTGGGAAAAGGCGGCAGTCCACCTGCAGCACCCTCGCGAGAGGGGCGGAAGCATGGAAAAGCGAGATTTATAGGCTCGGAAAGTGGCTTTGCAGATGCACAATACTCGCATATTTGGCGGCGGTTGTGCTTTTATTGCCAAATGTGCGAGTATCTACTGCGGAGGTGTAAGGATAATTCGCAGTCAGGCTTACAGCTCAATGGTGACTTGTATTTCCCCTTCGGCAGCCGGCGCAATCTCTCCGGGCGCATAGATGAAGGTTATGTTGCGGTCGGTGATGTAGAAATTGCCGGAAAGGTAGGGCTCGGTGTCAACGAGGATGCCCTTCTGCCGGAGCTGGTCGAGGCCGTCGCAATCGTACATTCCAATGAGTTGACGAACAAAGTCGGCAGTTAAATTCTTTCTGTCGTCGGCTGTGAACAAGTCGTTGAGGCTTAGTAGCTTAAGCGACTTCGGTTCAATGTTTCGTGCAAAGGTGTATTCCGTCGCTGAGAACCCTCCTTCGAAGCCCCTGAGCTGCTGCAATACCACGATGTTGCCATCCCTTCCGCGCATCAGTTTGCTGTCGAGCGAGAAGTCCCAGTTGAGCCTGCTCAGGCTGTCGCGCTCTTGAGCGCGTATCAGGTTGGCATATTGCCGATAGTCGTCGCAGTATTTCCTTGCGAAAGTGGCTATCGCCTGCCTCGGCGACAGCAGTGAGAGCGAGTCCTGATAGTCGAGCATGGTGGAGTCCGAAGCAATGACGGCACTGTTGGCCGCAGCCATTGCAGAGTCGGCGAAGAGCTGATAGCCTATGTGGAAGGTCAGCTTTGCCGTGCGGTTGGCATCGAGGTAGACCAGCGTGTCTATCGAAACGCTGTCGGTGGGCAGGTCGGTGGGCAGCAGCTTTCCCGTTTTCTGCGAGCACGCAAGGGTGGTGCAGATGGCTGCCACGGCGACAAGTATGCGTAGGGTATTGGTGTTCATATCGATTGCAAAAGTAGCTGAAAAAGGCATAAACGCCAACGAGAGCCGATTTTTTCTTATAGATTTTTGTCGAATAAGCTATTTTTTATATTTTTGCACCTTAAAAAAGTTGGGCTGTGTGTTGGCCTGCTTGCAGCAGACGCGGCACCGAGCCTGCCACATAAGCAAAAGAAAAGAGATATTATGGCTAAGAGATTTGCCGAACACAAGGGGTTGGACCTCACCCAGACTAACAAGGAGGTCTTGGCAAAGTGGATGGAAGGCGACATCTTCCACAAGAGCATAACCGAGCGCGAGGGCTGTCCGCAGTTTGTATTCTACGAGGGACCGCCATCGGCCAACGGCCATCCGGGCATACATCATGTGCTGGCACGAAGCATCAAGGACACCTTCAACCGCTACAAGACCATGCGCGGCTTCCAGGTGCACCGCAAGGCCGGTTGGGACACGCACGGTCTGCCCGTGGAGCTGGGCGTGGAGAAAGAGCTTGGAATAACCAAGGCCGACATCGACAACAAGGCAAGCTCGCGCTATATCTCCACTGAGGAATATAACAAACGCTGCCGCGAGAACGTGATGAAGTTCACGGCAGAGTGGCGCGACCTGACGGAGAAGATGGGATACTTCGTAGATCTCGACCATCCTTATATCACATACGACAATAAGTACATAGAGACCCTCTGGTGGCTGCTGCGCCAGCTCTATGACAAGAACCTGCTTTATAAAGGCTATACCATACAGCCCTACAGCCCGGCAGCAGGTACGGGACTGTCGAGCCACGAGCTGAACCAGCCCGGTTGCTACCGCGACGTGAAGGACATGACGGTCACTGCACTCTTTGAAGTGGAGCAGCCGCGTCCTGAGTGGACCCGTTGGGGCAAGCCCTACTTCGTGGCATGGACCACAACACCGTGGACACTGCCGTCGAACACAGCCCTCTGCGTGGGCCCGAAGATTGACTACGTGGCAGTGGAAACCTACAACAGCTACAATGCCGAGAAGGTAACGGTCATCATGGCAGAGGCTCGCGTGGGAGCGTATCTCAATCCCGAGGGACTGATTACCGACAGCGAGGAACTGCCCGACTACAACAAGGGCGAGAAGTTTGTGCCCTACCGCATCGTGGGCCGCTACAAGGGAACCGACCTCGTGGGCCTGCGCTTCCGCCAGCTCATGCCGTGGGTGAAGCCCTGCGCCAAGGTCGACGACAATGCTGCCGACTTTGTGAAGGCATACGCCGCTGCCCATGCCGACAAGATTTTCAAGAGCGAGAACGGCAAGGACACCTTCGTGGAGATGGCTTCGGAGGCTTTCCGCGTTATTCCCGGCGACTATGTGACCACCGAAGACGGTACGGGTATCGTACACATTGCCCCGACATTCGGTGCCGACGATGCCAAGGTGGCAAAAGATGCAGGCATCCCAAGCCTGTTCCTCATAAACAAGAAGGGAGAGACAAGGCCGATGGTAGACCTCGAAGGTAAGTATTATGTGGTTGCCGACCTCGACCAGAACTTCCTTTCGGCCTGCGTAGACACTGCGGCATACGCCCATCATGCAGGCGACTACGTGAAAAACGCCTACGACCCACGCTTCAACGAGGGTGGCAAGTACGACGAGAAAGCAGCCTCGAAGGCCGAGGACCTGAACGTTATCATATCTATGGAGATGAAACAGGAGGGTACGGCCTTCAAGCTGGAGAAGCATACGCACAACTATCCGCACTGCTGGCGCACCGACAAGCCCGTGCTCTACTATCCGCTCGACTCGTGGTTCATACGCTCTACGGCTAAGAAAGACCGTATGTTTGAGCTCAACAAGACCATCAACTGGCAGCCAGAGTCGACCGGTTCAGGACGTTTCGGCAACTGGCTTGAGAACCTTAACGACTGGAACTTGTCGCGTTCGCGCTTCTGGGGCACACCGCTGCCTATCTGGCGCGACGAGGACGGCAAGGAGATTTGCATCGGAAGCCTTGAGGAACTCTATCAGGAGATAGAGAAAGCAGTGGCTGCCGGCGTGATGGAAAGCAATCCGCTGAAGGACAAAGGCTTCGTGCCGGGCGACTATTCGCAGGAGAACTACGACCGCATCGACCTGCACCGTCCATACGTAGACAAGATAGTGCTCGTCAGCGAGAGCGGAAAGCCCATGAAGCGCGAGAGCGACCTCATCGATGTTTGGTTCGACTCGGGTTCCATGCCATACGCACAGATACACTATCCGTTTGAGAACCGCGACATGATAGACAAGCGGCTGGCTTTCCCCGCCGACTTCATCAACGAGGGAGTAGACCAGACACGCGGATGGTTCTTCACTCTGCACGCAATAGCAACGATGGTGTTCGACTCCGTTGCCTTCAAGAACGTTATCTCAACTGGACTCGTGCTCGACTCGAAAGGCAACAAGATGTCGAAACACGTGGGCAATGTTGTCAATCCGTTCGATATGATGGAGAAGTTCGGTTCGGATGCCGTAAGGTTCTATATGATGACTAACTCCGAGCCGTGGGATAACCTCAAGTTCGACCCCAACGGCGTTGATGAAGTGCGCCGCAAGTTCTTCGGCACGCTCTACAACACCTACAGCTTCTTTGCTCTCTATGCCAATGTCGACGGTTTCGAGCCTACCGATGCCCGTCTTGAGCCGCTGGAAGGCGCGCCGGAGATTGACCGCTGGATACTTTCGTGCCTGAACTCGCTCGTCGAGGGTGTGCGTGCCGAGCTCGACAGCTACGACCCGACACGCGCAGGCCGTCTTATCGACCAGTTTGTCAACGACGACCTGAGCAACTGGTATGTGCGCCTCAACCGCAAACGTTTCTGGGGCAAGGAGATGAGTGCCGACAAACGCTCGGCTTACCACACTCTCTACACCTGTCTGATGACTGTGGCCAAGCTGATAGCACCGTTTGCACCCTTCTATGCCGACCAGCTCTATATGGATTTGGGCGGCAGCAAGCAGAGCGTTCATCTCGAGGAGTTCCCCGAAACGTGTGCTTCGGCTATCGACAAGGACCTCGAGGAGCGCATGGGAATGGCCCAGCAGATAACTTCGATGGTGCTGGCTCTGCGCCGCAAGGTAAACATCAAGGTGAAGCAGCCGCTCCAGAAGATAATGATTCCCGCCACGAGCGAACAGCAGAAGGCCCACATCGAGGCCATGAAGGAGCTTATCATTGGCGAAGTCAATGTCAAGGAACTCTCGTTCATGGAGCAGGAGGGTATGCTTGTCAAGAAAGTGAAGTGCAACTTCCGCACCATGGGTAAGAAGTTTGGTAAGCTGATGAAAGGCATTGCAGCCCAGACAGCCGCTCTCTCGCAGGAGCAGATAGCCCAGTTCGAGAAAGACGGCAGCCTGCCGCTCACTGTTGAAGGCCAGGCCGTTGAGGTTTCGCTTGCCGACGTAGAGATAATAAGCGAGGATATACCGGGTTGGCTCGTCACGAACGAGGGCAACCTGACGGTGGCTCTCGAAGTGGAACTTACCGAAGAGCTGCGTCGCGAGGGCATGGCACGCGAGTTGGTGAACCGAATACAGAACCTGCGCAAGGTGACGGGACTGGAGATTACCGACCGCATACGTGTCACGGTGCAGCCAAACGAGAACTCTGATGCTGCCATTGCAGCCTTTGGCGACTACATCAAGTCGCAAGTCCTGGCCGATGACATTGTCATTGCCGACAACGACGGGCAACCGGCAGAGTTCGACGGCTTCACTCTGAATATCAAAGTAGAACGAAAGTAATATGCTCTGAGGGTGGACGACAGTGCCTAAAGCTGTTGCCCACCCTCGTCTTATTTCCAACAAGCAAGTCGTAATTGACGAAGGAAAAGATAGTCTATACCTTATTAAACTAATAGTAACTAAATAATCAGAATTGAAATGGCAAAGAAAACACGTTACACTGATGAAGAGTTGGCTGAATTTCAAGCCATCATCAACGAGAAACTGAGAATTACGCGTGAGGATTATGCCGCTACCATGCGTGTGCTTACCAATCAAGACTCAAACGATGTGGACGATACATCGCCCACATACAAGGCACTCGAGGAGGGCAGCTCTACCCAGACAAAGGAAGAACTGGTGCAGATGGCACAACGCCAGCAGAAGTTCATTCAGGGACTGGAGGCCGCTCTGGTGCGCATACAGAACAAAACCTACGGCATAGACCGCATTACCGGCGAGCTCATTCCGAAGGAGCGGTTGCGTGCTGTGCCCCATGCTACACTCAGCGTGGCATCAAAAATGCAACGAAAGAAATAACTACAATAGATGAAAATGAGCAAAGGCGCATTGGCGCTGATAATCGGGATAGCAATACTTGTTGTCGACCAAGCCATCAAAGTGGCCGTGAAGCTCAACATGAAGCTCGACGAAGCAATCACTGTTTTCAGCTGGTTTCAGATACGCTTCATAGAAAACAACGGTATGGCATGGGGTATGGAACTGGGAAGCAAGCTCTTTCTGAGCCTGTTCCGCATCTTGGCTGTGTGCCTTTTGTGCTGGTACATCGTGCGGTTGCTCAAGCGCAACACGCCACGCGGCTACATAGTGCTGATGTCAATGATATGTGCCGGAGCAGCCGGAAACATCTTCGACTCGCTGTTTTATGGGCAGATATTCACCGAGTCTACTCCTTTCGAGGTGTCGCAGCTCACTTCCTTTGGCACGGGATATGCCCCCGTGCTGATGGGTAAGGTGGTAGATATGTTCTATTTCCCCATTATCGACACCACGTGGCCCGACTGGATGCCCTGGGTGGCAGGCCAGCGTTTTGTGTTCTTTGCACCGATTTTCAACTTTGCCGACGCGTGCATATCCGTCGGAGTGATAGCTCTGCTCGTCTTCTACCGCAATTTCCTGAGCAGCGATCTTGGCGAAAAGAAACCTTCTGAGGCTGCGGCTCACAGCGAAAGGGCGGCTGACGATGCTGAATAAGTAGGTATGAGGCAGTGCGTGATACATATCAGACATACACTTGCAACCACACTGGCTGTGGTTGCAGGCGTATGGATTGTTGTCTGCTGCTTCAGCTCATGTGCCCCGGGCGTTCCCGACGAGTATATTCAGCCGGGAAAGATGGAAGATATACTCTACGACTACCATCTGGCACAGGGTATCATCGACACCGACGGACAGCGAAAGATGGGCGACAGCATATATATCAAAGCCTACAAGCTGGCTGTGATGAAGAAGCATGGCGTGAGCGAGGCCGACTTCGACAAGTCGCTGCAATATTATATGCGCCATACCTCACGCCTGCACGACATCTACGAGCATCTGGCTCAGCGTTACGAGAACGAGGCTCTCAAGCAGGGAGCATCGGTGAACGACCTGAACAACTTCGGTTCGCTCACTGCCAAGGGCGACACTGCCGACATCTGGACTGGTGAAAGGGCTGCCGTGCTCATACCGAAGGCTCCTTATAATATGCTCAGCTTTGCCTTCAAGGCTGACACTACGTTCCATGCCGGCGACCGTTTCACGCTCAGTTTCAATTCTCAGTTCATCATTCAGGAAGGCTCACGCGATGCTGTCGTGGTGCTTGCACTTGAGTTGGACAATGACAGTGTGGTGACACTGAACCGCCATATATCGAGCAATATGCCGCAGAACCTGCAGATTGGCGATACCGAACGCCACGGAATACGCTCGCTGAGAGGCTTCATAATATTCAACCGAGGCTTCTCAAACACCGATACCACGCTGAAACTGTTCTCGATTACGGGTCTGAGGCTCATTAGGATGCACACCAAGGAAACGCCGCCAGAGCCAGAGAAACCTGCTGGCGACAGCCTGAAAAGCGCGCGAGTGACGCAGACATCAGCGCCGCCGCCACCTAACAGTGGAGCACCAACACCCGTCCCGGCTCCCCGACAGGGAATGACAGAACCGTCGCAGCGCGTGGAGCAGCGCCCCTCAACACCTCAACCGCGACACCAATGATGCGAAGAGTTGCCGCACACGAGCTGCTGATAGACGGACAGATGCTCCGTCAGGCTGTGGTGGAGATAGCAGAGGGGAGGGTGGTGAACTACTATACCTTCGACCGAGAGCTGCCAATGACCGAGTGGCTGGGTGGAACGATTGAGGTGAGGCGCAGTGAAGAAGGCGTGCTCGAGGCTTACTATCAAGGCCGCAGGCTGCTATAACAAGACAAACGAATAACAACCGAACCATAACGACAAACTGAAAACATTATGCTAAGTATTGACCAACTCGAAGAAAAGCTTATCGACCTCGCCTTTGCAGAGGACATCGGCGACGGCGACCATACCACACTGTGTTGTATTCCCGAGGATGCTGAGGGCCGCTCGCATCTTCTCATAAAGGAAGAAGGCATCCTGGCAGGTGTCGAAGTAGCCAAGAAAGTGTTTGCCCGCTTCGATCCCACGATGCAGGTTGAGGTGCTCTTGGGCGACGGAAGCAAGGTGAAGCCCGGCGACATAGCTATGGTTGTCACGGGAAAGGTGCGCTCGCTGTTGCAGACTGAGCGCCTGATGCTCAATATCATGCAGCGAATGAGCGGCATTGCAACCATGACCAACCGTTATGTGGAGCGGCTTCAGGGCACCGGCACACGCGTGCTCGACACCCGCAAGACCACTCCCGGACTGCGTATGCTTGAGAAGCAGGCCGTGAAGATAGGCGGAGGCACCAACCATCGCATAGGTCTGTTCGACATGATACTGCTCAAGGACAACCACGTAGACTTTGCAGGAGGCATCACCAAGGCCATCGACCGCTGCCACGCATACCTCGAGGAGAAGGGCCTGAAGCTGAAGATAGAGATCGAAGTGCGCAATTTCGATGAACTCAACGAGGTTCTCAATCATGGCGGAGTAGACCGTATCATGCTTGATAACTTCTCTGTGGCCGACACCGGCAAGGCCGTGAAACTGATAGACCACCGTTATGAAACGGAGTCGAGTGGCGGAATAACCTTCGATACCATACGTGACTATGCCCTGCAAGGGGTTGATTTCGTATCGGTAGGTGCGCTCACTCATTCGGTAAAGGGGCTCGACATGAGCTTCAAGGCTTGCTGATGGGCGGACTGAGGAGATATAGCCTGATTGCAATGTGCTTTGGCTGCTCCGTAATGGTAGCGGCTGGAGTCGCCTTACTGTCGCCCATACACTACAAGATGACTCTTGCCGGCAACTTCGGCGAGTTCCGGCCAAACCATTTCCACGGCGGCATCGACATAAAGACCGAGCACATGGAGGGCAAACCAATCTACTCCGTGGCAGAGGGATATATATATAAGGTGTCGGTGGGCATGAACGGTTTTGGCAAAGCTGTCTATGTGCGTCACCCCAACGGGCTGACAAGTGTCTACGGGCACCTGCGCGACTTCTCGCCGCGCATACGCGCCAGAGTGAGACGGGTGCAGCAACAGCAGCACAACGATACGTGCGAGGTGGTGTTCCGTCCCGGACAGATGCCGGTGGCAGCCAATCAGTTCATCGCTTTCAGCGGAAACACCGGTGCAAGCCAAGGTCCGCACCTGCATCTTGAGATACATCGCACTAAGGACGACGTGCTCATGGACCCGCTGGAGTATCTGCGCGACTGCGTTGCCGACCATGTCGCTCCACGCATACTGGCATACAAGGCTTATCCCGTGCGTGGCGAAGGGGTCTTCAGAGGCATGATGGCCGACTCGTTGTTTCGCATCGACTCGCTCACTCAGCTCTCGGCATGGGGAAAGGTGGGCTTCGGCATACGCGCAGAAGACTATATGGACTCCATTCCAAACCGCTACGGCATACGCCACACGCACTTTTATGTCGACGGCAAGCTGGTCTTCGAGAGCGACGTAAACGGTATTCCGATAGCCGACCACCCGCAGGTGAACATCTGGGGCGACTATTTCTATTTCCTCCAGAACCGCCAGTGGTTTATGAAAACGTTTATCGAGCCGGGCAACACGCTGCCTATCCTTAAAGCCGATGCCAATAAAGGCTATGTGGTATTCAACCAGCAACGCCCATATTTGTTGCGTTTCGAGCTGAGCGACATATACGGCAACACCACCACGAGCCAGTTCACGGTGGTGGGCAAACCATGACGGGCAGGCAATACGAATGATTATACCTATAAATACAAACCTAAACATCAGTAATATGAGAAAGACTTTCATCTTATTGGCAGCCATGTTGACAGCCGCTGTGCAAGTTCCGGCCTGCACAAACTTCATCGTTGCCAAGGGAGCCAGCACCGACGGCTCTGTTATTTGCAGCTATAATGCTGACTCCTACGGTATGTTCCAGAACCTGTGCCACTATCCCGCGGCCACACATCCCAAGGGAACAAAGCTCAAGATATATGATTGGGACACAGGCGAATACCACGGCGAGATAGACGAAGCGGCCCAGACCTACAACGTAATAGGCAACATCAACGAGTGGCAGCTCACCATTGGCGAGACTACATACGGCGGACGCGAGGAGATGGTAGACTCAACGGGTATCCTCGACTATGGAAGCCTGATTTATAACACCCTGCGTCGCGCCAAGACAGCTCGCGAAGCAATCAGCGTGATGACTTCTCTCGTAGAGAAATATGGCTACAACAGCAGTGGCGAAACGTTCACTGTCTGCGACCCCAACGAGGCTTGGATAGTAGAGATGATGGGTTGCGGCCCAGACCGCAAGCTCTCAAAGGAGCGCACGGTGTGGGTGGCAATGCGTATTCCGGACAATGCCATCTGCGGACACGCCAACCAGAGCCGCATCGGTCGCTTCGACATGAAGGACAAGAAGAATGTGCTCTATTCAAAGAACGTTGTTTCATACGCTCGCAAGAAAGGCTGGTTCAGTGGCAAGGACAGCGAGTTCTCGTGGAAGAATACATACGCCAAGCCCGACTTCTCAGGCCGACGCATCTGCGATGCACGTGTATGGAGCTTCTACAACAGGTTCAATAAGGATATGGAGCGCTACCTGCCGTGGGCTATGGGCATCGATCCCAATGCAGAAGATATGCCGCTTTGGATTGTGCCCGACCGCAAGCTGTCAGTGCAGGATGTGGAAGCAGCTATGCGCGACCACTTCGAGGGCACTCCGCTCTCGCTCGACCAGGATGTGGCTCAGGGCAACTGGGATATGCCTTACCGCCCCACACCGCTCTATTTCGAGGTAGACGGAAAGAAATACTTCAACGAGCGCCCCACCAGCACCCAGCAGACAGGCTTCAGCTATGTATCGCAGATGCGCTCATGGCTGCCGCGCGAAATCGGCGGTGTGATGTGGTGGGCCAACGACGACGGCAATATGGTGGCTTACACGCCCATCTATTGCGGTATGACTGTTCAGCCCGAGTGCTACAACACGCCCGGTGCCGATGCCGTTACGTACTCCGACAAGAATGCCTTTTGGGTTTGCAACTGGGTGAGCAACATGGTTTATCCGCGCTACAGTCAGATGTTCCCATCGCTGAAGGCTGTGCGCGACTCGCTTGAGCAGAGCTATTTTGACGCACAGGCTCAGGTGGAGAAGCGTGCTCAGGACCTTTACGCCACCGACAAGGCTGCTGCCCTGAAGTATCTCAACGACTACAGCGTTGAAAAAGCTCAGCAGATGCTGGCACGTTGGCGCGAGCTGGCTACATTCCTTATTGTGAAGTACAACGATATGGCTGTCAAACCCGACAAGGACGGTCGTTTCCTTCGCACAAAGACTGGTCTCGGAGCTACGGTTGCACGCCCTGGATATTCCGAAAAGGCACGTCGCGCTCTTATAAAGGATACCGGCGACAAGTTTCTGCTGCGCTGACACAGTTAGCTGAGTGCAATCAACAAGCCCTCTCAGCCCCCAAGTGGGGGAGGAGAGGGCTTGTTGGATGTTATTTGCCGGCTGTTTTCGGAGTGCGCTTTGTGCGCTTGTAGCTGCGATAGTCGTCGAACTCTATCTCTACGTCGGGCTCTTCGAGAGTGGCTTCGCGTGGCAGACGGAACTTCATGTAGCGTATGTTCAGTCCCCGCGCAATCCATTGGTTCTCGTAGTAGGTGCGTATGGAGAGTATCTCGCGTGTCGACGGGTCTATGCTCTCGTCGTGATAGAGGTCCTCGGTGAGCAGAAGCATGGGCAGATTGTTGCGTTCTGCCATCATGCGAGTGTAGGTGAAGAGAAAGTTGGAGTCTGTTTTCAGGTGTACCAAGCCCCCGTTTTCAAGGAAGGTCTGGTAGCGGCGCATGAAGAACGACGACGTCAGGCGCTTGCGAGGGTTCTTCATCTGTGGGTCACTGAACGTGAGCCATATCTGCTGCACCTCGTTTTCGGCAAAGAAACGGTCGATAATCTCGATGTTGGTGCGCAGGAACGCCACGTTCTTTATGCCTTCGTTGATAGCCTGTGTGGCTCCAGTCCACATACGTGCGCCCTTGATGTCGACCCCGATGAAGTTGATGTCGGGATAGCGCTGGGCCAGCCCGACGGTGTATTCGCCCTTGCCGCAGCCCAACTCCAGAACGATGGGGTTGGAGTTCTTGAAGTACTGCTCGCGCCAGTGGCCGCGCATATCAAAGTCAACGTGTTCCAGCGCCCCGTAAGGGTACTGGAACACGTTTTTGTATTTCGCCATGTCGGCGAATTTAGCTAATTTGCCTTTACTCATTACAAAATAGAAGCTACTGTTTAGAGGCTTTTACTCGATGACAACGCGAGTCCAGCCGTGCTTGTCTTCTATCTCGCCGTACTGTATGCCGCGCAGTGTGTCGTAGAGTTTGCGCGACATTGGACCCGGCTGGGCACCAAACTCGTAGTGTGCACCTGTGTCGATGTCGTCGATATACGAGATAGGCGAGATAACAGCAGCCGTTCCGCAGGCTCCGGCCTCCTCGAAGGTAGCCAGCTCCTCCTCGGGAATGGGGCGGCGCTCAACCTTCATGCCCAGGTCTTCGGCCACTTGCATGAGGCTCTTGTTGGTGATTGAGGGCAGAATACTCGTCGATTTGGGAGTGACATAGGTGTTGTCCTTTATTCCGAAGAAGTTGGCAGCACCACACTCGTCCATGTATTTCTTCTCCTTTGCATCCAGATAGAACTCGCAGGCATAGCCTTTCTCGTGGGCAATGTGGTTTGCCTTGAGCGATGCTGCGTAGTTTCCGCCTACCTTATAGATACCTGTGCCGAGCGGAGCCGAGCGGTCGTAGTCGCGGATAATGACGTATGGATTAGCCGAGAAGCCACCCTTGAAGTACGGTCCCACGGGAGTTACGAAGATGAGGAACAGGTATTCGTCGGCAGGATGCACTCCAACCTGTGCGCTTGTGCCAATGAGCAGCGGGCGCAGATAGAGAGTTGCACCGCTCTCGTAGGTGGGAATGTATTCCTGGTTGAGGCGAACCACCTTCTCGGCCATCTCGATGAACAGCTCGGTGGGCACCTCAGGCATCATAATGCCGCGGCAAGTGCTTTGCAGTCGGGCAGCGTTCTCGTCGACACGGAACAGGCGCACCTTGCCGTCAGGGCAGCGATAAGCCTTCAGTCCCTCGAAAGCCTCCTGGCCGTAGTGCAGGCAGGTGGCTGCCATGTGCAGTTTCAGATATTCGTCGGAGCATACTTCAATCTCGCCCCACTTGCCGTTGCGATAGTAGCAACGAACGTTGTAGTCGGTGGGCATATAGCCAAATGAGAGGCTTGCCCAATCAATATTCTTCATTTGCGTATGTATTTGAATATGTTGTTGTACGTTCAAAATCGCGTACAAATGTAATCATTATATTTGTATTGAGCAATTTTTGTTTGTCTGAAATGCTTTTTCTTGTCGTTTTGCAAGTTTTATTCGGTTTTGTTTTATATCTTTGCAATATTCAATTGTTAAACTACAAAGACTTTTTTGATTATGAAAAAGATTTTCCTTTTCGCACTTTTGGCTTTCTCGTCCACTGCTTTTGCACAGACAACAGAGGACGATGAAAAAGAGAGCAAGTGCAGTTCGCTGCTTGTTCTCTCGAAAGACGAGACCAGTACGCTGTCCATGCACCTCGCTGTTGGCGTGAATCTGGCTACCAATGTGCCTGCGGACTATAAGTTTGCACCGTTCAAATCGTGGGACATTTCGTGGACGGTGTTTGAGTATGGCTATACTCCCAAGGGAGCTTCGCAGACCTATTCGGTCGGCCTGGGCCTCACTTGGCGCAACTATGGCTTGAAAGACAACTACACGATGTTCGTGAAAAACGACCAGAACAACGTGGAACTGGGCACCTTCGACGGCGATATGGAGTCGCGCTATTCGCGTCTTCGCACTTGGGGCATCAGCTTGCCGCTGCTCTTCACACAGCGTATTGGCAAGAATTTCAGCTTTAGCCTTGGCCCGGTAATGAACCTGAACCTCTTCGGAAGGATAAATACGGGCTATAAAATCGGCGACGACAAGACGAGCATCTCTACCAAGAACATAGGCTATCGCCCCTTCACGGTCGACGTGATGGGCGTGTTCAATATCTATGGAGTGGGCGTATACTGCAAGTATTCGCCAATGAGCGTGATGAAGAAAGACCGCGGTCCTCAGTTCAAGTCAGTCACCGTCGGTCTGTATCTGTAGTATTTCCTGTTCTGTCTTGGTCAGTTTGTCCTTGCAGAACTTGATTAAACGCTGTGCAGTTTTCAGCTGCACAGCGATTTCGTCTATGCTGAACTCGTCGTTTTCCATCTTTCTGACGATGGTCTGAAGCTGCTCAAAGGCTTCCTCATATTTCATTTCCTTTTTCATTGTCTTGCTTTTTAGTTCGTTTTTCTGTTACTTCAGAGCGTATGCTGCCTCGTGCGAACTGCGTTTCTATGATGTCGCCAGCCTTCAGCTGTGACGCGTTGCGCACTATCTTGCCGTCTTTCGTGGTGATGCTGTAGCCTCTTCGGAGAAGCAGGGCAGGGTCGAGGTTCTTTGCTTTTGCCTCAATGATTTCCAGCCGGTGGTGTTCCTGTAGCAGCCGTCTTTCTGTCAGGGCGGGCAAACGCGTGTTCAGTGCCGACAGACTGCTTGCGGCAGCTGAGAGCCGGAGCTGAGAGTGATGCACAAACCGGGCGTGCAGCAAGTCTAATCTGCCCTCGTGGCGGAGCCTGATGTTGGCAAACAGGCGTGGCAGCGACTCCTGTATGGGAGCCAACTGAGCCTTGAGTGTGTGCAGCCGCTGCTGGGTGTATCGCGAGAGCCGCTGTCTGTAGTCGTCGATGGCATCGGCAACGGTCTTCAGATGGTCGATGAGGAAGGCTGCGGCGGCTGTTGGAGTCTTCACCCGAGTGTGGGAAATCATGTCGAGGATGCTCTCGTCGCGGTCGTGGCCTATGCCGGTGATGATGGGCAGTGGGAAGTTGGCAACGTTCTCGGCCAGCAGCAGCGTGTCGAAACCACTGAGATCTGCGGTCGCTCCTCCTCCTCGGATGATGACAACCACGTCGAAGTCGTCGAGTCTCTGGTTTATTTCGTCGAGTGCGGCAATGATGCTCTGCTCCGTTTGTTCGCCTTGCATAGTGGCCTGGAACAGCTCGGTGTGGAAGCAGAAGCCGTGTTCGTTGTCGTGGAGCTGTCGCGAGAAGTCGCCGTAGCCAGCAGCCGTGGCGCTCGAGATAACTGCTATGCGCTGGGCGAAGAGCGGAAGAACGAGCTGCCGCTGCAAGTCGAAGACACCTTCTTGCTTCAGCTGGACTATGATTTCCTGCCGCTTGCGCTGCATATCGCCCATGGTGTACTCGGGGTTGATGTCGGTGACAATCCACGAGAAGCCGTAGCTCTCGTGGAACTGGGCGTAGACGCGCAGCATCACCTTCATCCCGGCATGGAGCTGCTGCCCGGTGACTCGCTGGAAGTGGGGCTTTGCCGTCTGCCACACGCTCTTCCAGCATTTGGCCGAGGCGCGGGCTATGGGCTGGTTATGGGCAGCCGGCGGTGCAGAGGAGAAAAGCGACAGTCCGCCAAAGGCCGACGAGCCGACGGAGGAGGGGCTGTCGTCATACTGGATAAGCTCCATGTAGCAGTGGCCACGGCTTTCCCTGACCTCAGACAGCTCAGCCTCAACCCAGTATTCGGCGTTGAGGCTCAGCTCCAAGGTCTCCCTGACGAGCATATTCAGCTCATAGAGAGTGAGCGAGTGGCGCGAGGTGGGCATCATCGGCCTACTTCTTTAGTCCCACTATCTGCGTGGGAGCCTTCTCTTTGTTGCGGCGGTTGACAACCGTGACAACCGACTGAGCCAGCGCGAGGAACGCCTGGCCGGTCATTGTGTTCTCATCGAGTGCGGCAGGCGTACCGTTGTCGCCATTGTCGCAGATGCTCTGCACGAGCGGTATCTGTGCCAGCAGCGGCAGGTGCATCTCTTCGGCGAGCCGTTTGGCACCCTCGCATCCGAAGATGTAGTAGCGGTTGTCGGGCAGCTCGGCAGGCGTGAACCATGCCATGTTCTCTATCAGTCCCAGGATGGGCACGTTAACCTTGTCGTTCTGGTACATATCGATACCTTTGCGTGCATCGGCAAGTGCCACGTTCTGCGGCGTGCTGACGATGATGGCACCGGTTATGGCAAGTGTCTGGAGCAGGGTGAGATGGATGTCGCTTGTTCCCGGCGGAGTGTCGAGGATGAAATAGTCGAGCTCGCCCCAGTTGGCATCGGCAATAAGCTGCTTCAGGGCCGATGTGGCCATGCCTCCGCGCCAGAGTGTGGCCGTGTCTTTGCCCACGAAGAAGCCTATGCTCAGCAGCTTAACGCCGTATTGTTCAATGGGCTGGATAAGCTGTCGGCCTCCTACTTCTACTGCGTGCGGGCGTGCATCTTCGAGATTGAACATCTTGGGCACCGATGGACCGAAGATGTCGGTGTCCAACAGTCCTACGCTGTAGCCCAGACGGGCAAGCGATATGGCGAGATTGGCAGCGACGGTGGATTTTCCGACACCGCCTTTTCCTGAGCTGACAGCGATGATATTCTTCACTCCGGGAAGCATATTGCCCACTTCGGGGCGCGGAGCCGAGCGGAACTCGGTCTTTATCTCCACCTCTACATCTTTGCCCACGTGGTAGTGTATGGCTGCTTCGGCAGCTTTCACGGTGGACTTGAGGAACGGGTCGGTCTCGCGGGGGAAGAGCAGCACCACTGTTGCTTTCCATCTGTCGTCGGCAAGCTTGGCTACAGCCGGCGTGTCGGCAAGCATCTCGCTCTCTATGAGGTTCTTCTTAGTGCCTGCATACGTCACGGTAGCAAGCGCATCGGTAATCATTTTTGGATATATAACCATTGTCTTATTGTGTGTTTACGGTTGTTTCGTGTGTGCTGTAGCAGCCCGTTTCTGTGCCCTGAGGCTGCTGCCTTTTTCCGTATGCCCTTGGGAAGACTTCTCCAGAGGCTCCGTAACATCGCTCCAACTATCCTGGAGCATTGTTCCAGCTATCCTGTAACATTACTCCGGGGCCTCTGGAACAAATTTACAGAACGGCTGGGAGAAAACTGCGCGTAAGTTGCTGATAATCAGTAGGGACTACCAGCCGCTTATCTCGAAGCTGTCAGGGTCGTCGCTGCTCTCTGGTTCTATCTTTGGCTTGGGCGGATTCTTGAGGTTTCCTTTCTCGTCGAACATTCCGTAGGTGGTTCTCAGCACGATGAACTCGGTGCGGCGGTTCAGCTGGTTGCACACTTCCTGCTTCTCCTTGTCGAGCTTCTGGATGTATTCTTCGGTCAGCACGTCGCCTTCCTTCATCCACGGATACTTCTCGGTAAGCCTCTTGCGTATGGTCTTAGGTTTCTCCTTGCCGTAGCCCACGGGCGAGAGGCGGTCGCGCGCTATGCCATGTTCGGTGAGGTAGGCCACCACGGTCTCGGCCCTGCGCTGCGAGAGCTGTTTGTTGTATTGTGGCGAACCCTTGAAGTCGCAGTGTGCGCTGAGTTCTATGGTCACGTTGGGGTTCTCGTTGAGCAGCTTCACCAGCTCGTTGAGGGCTGTCTGCGACTCCGGGCGGAGCGTGGCCTTGTCGAAATCGTAGAAGATGTTGTCAATCATCACGGGCACGCGGATGCTCGCCAGTGGGAACTGGAGCACGTACTCGGCTGACTCCTTGACGCTGTCGACGCGCAGCTCCTCCTTGTGGTTGAGAAATCCCTTGCAGGTGGCGAGCATTATGTAGTTGACGTCGGGCTTTATCTCCTGCTCGAAAGAGCCGTCGCCCTTGACCGAGAGCTTCAGATTGGTGCCGTCATCGCCAACCATAAAGACCTGTGCGGCAGGCAGTTCGTAGCCCTCCATTTCGTAGACCCATCCCTTGATGGTCTGTTTTATCTCGGGTAACTCGAAACTGTAGATGTGGTCCCAGCCCTTGCCGTCGCCTCGGTTTGAGGAGAAGAAGCCGCGGTTGTGTACTCCCTCGAAGGTCATTCCAAAGTCGTCGCCCTGTGAGTTGAGCGGATAGCCCGGGTGCTCGAGGTGGTAGCGGCGGTCGTCGCCCACCTTGGCGATGAATATGTCGAGTCCGCCTAAACCGCCGTGGCCGTCGCTCGAAAAGTAGAGGTCGCCGTTAGGCCGGAAGGTTGGGAACATCTCGTCGCCTGCGGTGTTGATGGGGGCTCCGAGATTTTCCACTCCTCCCAGATTGCCGCCGAAGACGCGCACTCGCCAGATGTCTTTTCCACCTTTTCCACCGGGCATATCACTCGTGAAGTAGAGCCAGTTGCCGTCGGGCGAGAGGGCAGGGTGGGCATAGCTCGAGAGGGTGTCGCGTGTGATTTCCAGCTTCTTGGGCTTTCCCCATGCTGCATCCGAGCGGCTGCTGACGGCAATGGTGGCATAGCGTGGGAAACTTGCGTCGACAGGACACTGCGTGAGGTACATCTCGCGCCCGTCGACAGAGAACGACGGGGTGCCTTCGTCTAATTCGGAGTTCAGTCCCGACTCTATGGTCTGTGGCTTTCCCCATTTGCCCTTGTCGTCTTTTTCTGCGTAGAATATGTCGCCGGGCTTGCAGCCGGTTATGCCGCTCAGCTCGTCGCCCTGTGCGTCGTTGCGCGTGGAAGTCCAGAACAACTGCTCGTTCTGCGTGCCGAAGTACATTGGCGAATAGTCGGCCCTGCGCGAGTTGAACTGCTCAGCCTTCTTAACGATATATCTGGAGCCGGCTTGCTTGATTTGCGCAGCCACTTGCGCATCTTCCAGTCCCTGTCTGGCTTCTGCAAGCAGTGAGGCAGTGTTGGCCTCATTATCCTTTTTGGTAGTGGCAGGCTGTTGCTGGCTGCTGTTCTCTTGTTGCTGAACGGCCTTTTCCTGCTCCTTTTTCTTGGATTCTTTCTTGTTCTTGGTGCGCCGTTCCTTCTTCACCGTAGCCTTGGGCTTCTTCTTTTTCTCTTTGCCGGAAGCGGTTTCTTGCCCCTTGTTCCTTGCTTCTTGCTCCTTGTCCTTTGGCCCTTGCTCCAATATGTCAATGGCAAGCTGATATTCCTTCTCGGCCTCACGGTAGTTGCCGTTTTTCATCAGGTTCTTGGCAAGGTCAATATGCGTCTGGGCATCGTCCTGTTTGTAGCGAATCACATTGCGGTAGGCTGCTATGGCTCTTTGGCTCTCACCGATGTAGTCGTAGCACATGGCCATCTTAGCTGCTCTCTGGCCTCGCAGGTCGCGCTCCTTGGGCGGTGTGCGCTGATAGGCAGTGCGATACTGGTTGGCTGCATCGTAGTATTCGCCTAAGGCAAAATATGCGTCACCTTTCTTGACGTTCCTTTCTGCTCCGCAGGCAGTGAGCAACAAGCTTGCGGCAAACATATATATAATAAGGTATAATCTGTTCAGCATATTATAAAGAACGATTATTTGGTTGTTTTATTTTAACAGAAGGATAAAAACTATGGAGTGGAAAGAAAACTGAAAAAATAGTTCCGAAAAAATTTGGAGGTTAAAAAAGAAAGCACTACCTTTGCATCGCATTTGAAAAAGATGCTTGGCAAATTCAAAAGCGAGCCCCAAAGGAAGGATGGGTGAGTGGCTGAAACCAGCAGTTTGCTAAACTGCCGTACGGGTTACCGTACCGGGGGTTCGAATCCCCCTCCTTCCGCA
>ODAJ012140071.1_pt1 | contig 32047 bp, 22 predicted proteins | sample 1539241 | NCBI WGS metagenome assembly ODAJ01 (sample SAMN02144231, study PRJEB22623) | gut metagenome | biome: sheep rumen | host: Ovis aries | place: New Zealand
GGTATAACTTTTGCCTTATCTCGTTTGGAAATCTCTTTCACTAATTCGTAAGCCGAAGGATAAAGGATGCCAAAACGTGTTTTACGTGCCTTGACATACACACCTTTGGCTATTCGTGTAATCAATCCTTCTTTCTCAAAGATGGCGAGCAGTTTTGTGACGTACTCGACATCATATTGAGGAAAAGAAGAAACAAAGAATATCTCGCCAAATTTACTGCGAGTAATCCTTTTCCTAATCTGTTGTACTACTGCATTCTCCATCGATTTTGTATATAAATTATGGTCGGAATGATAATAAATATTTCCGACCGTAAAGATACAAGATCTCTTTCATACAACAATACTTTAAGTGTTGAAATTAAGTTTCATTGGCAAATTATAGCGTTTTTCTTGCTGTATAGATGGCACTCCTTTATATATAATGTGTTGCTTTTTACATTAGGGGGCAATATTGCCAGAAAAGACGACTTCAAGAATAAAATGCCATGACTTAATCAATTCTTTGCACATAGCTCCGCTATCCCGAAAAGCACAACAACACATCCCCTCGGACCAGAAACGTGGCTGCCGAGGGGATGTTTTCATTCGGTCATGCACGTAAATACGAATAAGAGAGGCAAGCTCCCATAGCGGAACTTGCCTCTCTTGTTGTGTGGATGGCAGGGCTTTTGCCGTGCCAATGGCGGTTACAGGATGCTTACTGGCGGATGTACTTGGGCGACTCGCCGTACTGGTTGGCTTCGGGTTGGCCGTCGGGGATGCACATAATCAGTGGGATAAGGCCACCGATACCGCAGATAAGGAAGCACCAGAGCAGGTTGGCGCTCTTGCCGGTGTCGTGCAGGCGGCGTGCCATGGCTGCCAGAGTGGGAATAAGAGTGGCCAGCGACCATATAGCCATGATTATCATCAGCACGAGGTTGATGGTGGCATAGGTAGACTCTTGAGCTGCGATAGCCGAAACATCGCCGCCCGAGAAGGCAACCGACATGGCTTCGTTAACCAGAGCTGACTTTGCAGCCATAAAATACTGAAGTATCCCTCCCAGAATCCAGTTGACTATGCTCACGCAGAGGTAGAACCACCAGAACTCTGAACGGCGTGCGCGGCCATTAAAGTTGGCATACTTGGAGAAACAAACCTTTACGGCATCTCCGATCTTCATCATTGGAGTAGCTACGAAATTTTCCATTTTGTTTTGTGTTAATTTGTTATTAAATATGTTTTGTAGTGGTGTCAAAAAGTTGCGAAAAGGTGTATATGTGTTCGCAAATGTACGTAAAAAGATTTACAATAAAAAGCAAACTGCCACTTTTTTTGCAAAAGTGGCAGTTTTTTTAGCACCTTTCAGGCCTATTTGAGCGTGAAGGTGTGGACTATGGCGGTGCGAGTCAGTGTGGCAGGGAAGACGATGGCATAGTTGCCGGGTGCGAGTTCCCACAGCGGCAGCTCGTATTTGCCGTCGTCGGTGGGTGTCGACTTGAGTGCGATGGCAGGCAGAAACATGAAATCATACTCCTGGTCGATGACGGGATATGAGTATGTTGCCACCTGCAGTCCGCGCTTGTTGCCGTCTTGTGCCAGCTGATAGATGCGGAAGGCGCGTTCGTTGTCGGCTGGTATGCGTATCTGTGGATAGTCTTCGAGCATATAAACCGTTGGCGACTCAGCCCCGGAGAGCACAATGCTCATTGTGCCGAAGGTGGCCTCGGAACCTGCCGACGGGTCGTCGAACACGAAGCGCACGTTTTCCTTTGCCAGCTTCTGGGCCATGATGTTGGCCGAGAGCAGCAGGGCGGTAGCGAGGAAAAGAAGTTTCTTCATGGCTTACCATATTTATCCTACTTGCGAGCCGGGCTTTGCCGTCCGGAGCAGGCTGGTTACTTGCAGTGAGCCGTCGCTGTCTACTGCGCTGAGGATCATTCCCTGGCTTTCGATGCCCATCATCTTGCGCGGCTCGAAGTTTGCCACGAACAGCACGTCCTTGCCCACCAGCTCTTCTGGCTGCCACGAGGCTGCTATGCCGCTGAGGATGGTGCGGTCGGTGCCTGTGCCGTCGTCGATGGTGAACTGCAAGAGCTTCTTCGACTTCTTCACTTTCTGGCAGTCTTTGACGTGGCCTACGCGTATGTCGAGCTTCTCGAAGTCGTCGAAGCTGACGTTGGGCTTCACGGGTTCGGGCTTGTAGGCAGCCTCTTCGTTGGCTCGCTTGGTGGCTTCGAGCTTGTCGAGCTGTCGCTGTATCACATCGTCCTCTATCTTCTCGAACAGCAATTCGGGCTCGCCGAGCTGATGGCCGGGCTTCAGGATGTCGGTGCTTCCCAGCTGTTCCCACTCAAAGGTGTCCATAGCCAGCATCTGGCGCAGTCGCTTGCTGCTGAAGGGCAGGAACGGCTCGAAGGCTATCGAGAGGTTGGCCACGAGCTGCAACGACACATAGAGGATGGTCTTTACGCGTTCGGGGTCGGTTTTCCACACCTTCCACGGTTCGCACTCGGTGATGTAGCGGTTGCCGATGCGAGCCAGGTTCATGGCTTCCTTCTGGGCTTCGCGGAACTTGAACTCGTCGAGCAGGTGCTCCACCTGTGCCTTCACGTCGATGAACTCGCTGATGGCCTGCCGGTCGGTGTCGTTGTATTCGCCCGGCTGGGGCACGTTTCCGGCAAAATATTTCTTGGTGAGTTGCAGCGCCCGGTTGACGAAGTTGCCATAGATGGCCACCAGCTCCGAGTTGTTGCGTTCCTGGAAGTCGCGCCACGTGAAGTTGTTGTCCTTTGTCTCGGGAGCGTTAGCCGTGAGCACATAGCGCAGCACATCCTGCTTGCCCGGCAGCTCTTCGAGGTACTCGTGGAGCCATACCGCCCAGTTGCGCGAGGTGGATATCTTGTCGTTCTCGAGGTTGAGGAACTCGTTTGCCGGCACGTTGTCGGGCATGATATATGAGCCGTGGGCGCGCATCATCACAGGGAAGATGATGCAGTGGAACACGATGTTGTCTTTTCCGATGAAGTGTACGAGGCGCGTTTCGGGGTCTTGCCACCACTGCCGCCAGTCGCCCCACTGCTCGGGATGGGCTTCGCAGAGCTCCTTGGTGTTGGAGATGTAGCCGATGGGCGCATCGAACCACACGTAGAGCACCTTGCCGTCGGCTCCCTCTACGGGTACGGGGATGCCCCAGTCGAGGTCGCGTGTCATGGCGCGGGGCTGCAAGTCCATGTCGAGCCACGACTTGCACTGGCCGTAGACGTTGGGTCGCCACTCCTTGTGCTCTTCCAGTATCCACTGCTTGAGCCACTTCTGATACTCGTTCAGGGGCAGATACCAGTTCTTGGTCTGGCGCAGCACGGGCTGCGAACCGCTGATGGTGGACTTGGGATTGATAAGCTCGGTGGGCGAGAGGTCGCGTCCGCACTTCTCGCACTGGTCGCCGTAGGCACCCTCGTTGTGGCAGTGCGGGCACTCGCCGGTGATGTAGCGGTCGGCCAGGAACTGGTGTGCCTGCTCGTCGTAGTACTGTTCGGTGGTTTCCTCGGTGAGCTTTCCCTCGTCGTAGAGCTTGCGGAAGAAGTCGGCTGCAAACTTGTGGTGGGTGTCGCTGGTGGTGCGGCTGTAGATGTCGAAGCTTATTCCGAACTCCTCGAAGCTCTTCTTTATCATCGAGTGGTAGCGGTCTACCACGTCCTGGGGCGTGATGCCCTCTTTCTTGGCGCGTATGGTGATGGGCACTCCGTGCTCGTCGCTACCGCCGATGAACACCACCTGCTGCTTCTTCAGGCGCAGATAGCGCACGTAGATGTCTGCCGGCACGTAGACTCCGGCCAGGTGTCCGATGTGGACTCCACCGTTGGCGTATGGCAGTGCAGCCGTGACGGTGGTACGCTTATAGTTGGCTTGTTTCATCTTTATTGTGTTATTTCGTTGTTTATATGTTTCTGCTGTGCTTGTTGCTCATAAGTCTCACGGGATACCACACGGCTATCCATCCCACGGCCACCACGGTGAGGAAGATCAGCACGATGTCGGCAGGATGCACGCTTATGGGATAAGCCTCGACAACGAAGCTGCCGCTCGACTCTCCGAGGCGCACGAATCCGAACTGCTGTTGCAGCCAGCACAGCAGCAGTCCTAAGAGTATGCCTGTCACTGCGCCTGCCGTGGCTATCATGCGGCCCTCGGTGAGGAAGATGCTTCGCGTCTGCCGGGGCGACGCGCCGAGGTTGCGCAGGGTGGCGATGTCGTCTTTCTTGTCGATGATAAGCATCGACAGCGAGCCTATTATGTTGAAGCTTGCCACGATGAGGATGAACGACAGGAAGGCGTAAGAGAAGAATTTCTCGATCTGCATGATCTTGAACGTGTCGGCTTGCTGCTCGTAGCGGTCCATCACCTTGAACCTCTGGCCTGCTATCTGCTGCATCTGCTTCTTCACGCGGCTTATGTCTTCGCCGGCTTTCAGGCGCAGCTCGAGCGACGAAAGCTCGCCCTGCCTACCCAGCAACTGCCGCGCGAAGTCGATAGACGTGAGGATATAGTGACCGTCGTACTTGGCTTGCTTCACCTGAAACACCACTCCCGGCGAGAGCAGCGAGTCTTCGACGAAGGCTGCCGCAGGGTTGGTCATGTCGGGCTGCCCTTCGCGCTGTGGGGTGTAGATGTGCAGATAGTCGTGCCAGCTTACTCCTGTGCCGAGGTCCTGGGCCAGCCGTATGCCGATGATACCATACTGGAGGTTGCCCCGGTGGAACTCAAACGAGCCGTCGCCGTAGAGAATGTCGCCTATGTTGGTGAGCTTGTCGAAGTTGTCGTCGACTCCCTTGACCGTCACCATTGCCTGCTTGTCGCGATAGACGGCCAGAGCCTGGTCTTCTACGCACTCCGTTGCCACCTCTACCTCGGGCAGCTGGCGCAGACGGGTGAGCACGGGGTCGTCGGCAGCAACGGTCTTGCCCAGCGCGGGCACCACCTTGAGCTGTGGGTCGAAGCTCGTGAAGAACGATGCCACGAGGTCTGAGAAACCGTTGAACGCGCTCAGCACCACCACCATTGCGGTAGTGGCCACGGCAACGCCTATCACCGAAATCAGGCTGATAACGTTGATGGCATGAGTGCTCTTCTTCGAGAACAGGTATCGGCGCGCTATGAAAAACATCTTGAACTAAGTATAATGTATTATGGCTGAGGGTTGAAGTATAGGGGGTAGAGGTGCGAAGTGTTATAATACTTCTGCCATTAATGGTCGAGGGCTGAAGTATAGGGGTAGAGGTGCGAAGTGTTATAATACTTCTGCCTTTATACCTCATGCAGGCGCCCCTTTACACGTCAACCTTCAACCCTAAACCTTGAAATTACTTCCCCAGCAGGCTGTCGATACGTTCGAGATAGTCGAGCGAGTCGTCGATGAAGAAGCGCAGCTCGGGTATTATGCGCACCTGGTTGCGTATGCGCCGCCCCAGCTCGTAGCGCACCGACTTCTCATTGCGCTGTATGTTGGCAAGCAACTCCTCGGCTTTCTCGCTTGGGAAGATGCTCAGGTAGGCCGTGCAGATGCTCAGGTCGGGAGAAATCTTGGTGCGCGTGACGCTCACCATCACGCCTCGCATCATGCGGGTCTGGCTCTGGAAAATCTCTGCCAGCTCCTTCTGGAGCATACGGGCTATGCGGTTTTGTCGTGTTTCTTGCATGGTGTCAATGTATTATTGTTGCTGCAAAAGTAAGCATTTATTATTTAATAGACAACCAATATGAGTCATATTACCAACCAATATGAGTCATATTGCCAACTAATATGGCCCATATTACCAACCAATATGGCCCATATTACCGAGCAATATGGCCCATATTACTTTCTCATAGGGCCTATAAGTCCTATCAAAACTTATAAGAGCTATGTGTCCTATCAGCCCATGGCCCTATCTGAACGCGTCGCGCAGCTCGTCGCGGCTGATGGTGATCTTGCGGTTGAGGGGCCTTCCGCGGTCGCGCAGACTGTGGGCGAAGAGCCATTCGTAGGTCTTGGGCAGGTAGAAGTAGCGCGAGGGCTCGCCGTGTGAGCCTCCCGGCAGCCAGTCGTAGCGCAGCCGCGAGTCGAGGTGGTTCTCGCGGAGGTGGTCTACTATCTTCTGCGACTCGCTAACGGGCACCGCGCTGTCGCCCGTTCCGTGGATAATCCACAGCGGCACGTCCTCAAGGCCGTCGTATTCGCGCAGTGTGGTGCCGCCGCAGAGGGCCATGGCAGCTGCCACTTTCTCGGGATAGAGGGCGCAGAAGTCGAGTGTGCCGTAGCCGCCGAGACTCATTCCGAGCACATAGACGCGTGCTGGGTCGGTGTTGTAGTTGTCGAGTGTCCACTCCAGCAGGCAGTCTATCTTCTCCGTGTTCCACTGTCCGCCGGAGTTCTGCGGTGCCACCACCACAGCCTGAAGGTCCACACCGCGCTTCACGGCATCGAGAGGGCCGTAGCGCAGCACGCGGTTCAGGTCGTTGCCGCACAGGCTTGCCCCGTGGAGAAACACCACTAAAGGCAGCGGTTCGCCCACTTCGCTGCCGGCAGGGGCATAGACCCAGAAGTTGTAGGTGCCCGGAACGGCGTTGCGCATAGCTTTCAGACCGTCTTGCTGGGCCAGAGATGAGCCGGGGAAAACGGTCAGAAACAATGTCAGCAGGTATAAAAAGAAAGAATGTCGATACACGGCAGTAATCTGTTGTATGTGAAAAATGCGTTCCAAAGGTACGATTAAGTGAGTAAAAACCAAAAAGACTTTCGTTTTTTTGAGTGTCAGCCGCTTCTTTGTAGCTACAAATAATCTTTCGTTTTGATGCTCTTATTGATAAAATTCATATATTTGCACTCTTGAAGACAATACAAAGTAAGAGGGAGAAACTATCATGGCAGCAATTCATCAATCCACTCTCAGCCTCGGACAACTCCACATCCTGGAAATGCTAAGCCGGTGCAGGACTCAAGATTCGCTCGAAAGGCTAAAGAAAACCCTGTTCGACTATTATGTCAAAGAGGCTGAAGCCGAAGCCAATCGCTTGTGGGAGAATGGCGAGATCGACGACAGCAAGATAGAGGAGTGGGGCAAAGAACATCTGCGGACACCATACGTACACAGCTGATGAGACGTATTGTTGTCGATACTAATTGCTTGCTGATGTGTGTTTCGCCTATGAGCAAGTATCACGAAGTGTGGTCTGAGTATTTTAATCTTATAGAAGCAGACCCAGATGACAATAAGTTTGTAGACTGCGCAGTATGCGGCAATGCTGACCTGATAGTGTCTAATGACTCTCACTTCTCAGTTCTTGCCAATATAAAGTTTCCGAAAGTAAGAGTCGTCAGAATAGAAGAATACATAGATGAGATACGGATTTAATGTTCAAAGGATGTTTTCTGTCAGGAAGTTGGTTCTTTCCGGCATTTTATCCTTTTGTATATCAATCAGCACCACGGCGGCCCCGGCCTATGTGGAATGGACCTATATGCCGCTTGCCGACGGCTCACTGGTTGAGGCTGCGCTTGTGGGCGACGAGAGCTGGCACTGCTATGTCACGCGCGACGGACGGCAGATGGAGCTCGGTACCGACGGTCGGCTCGTGGAGCTGACTGCCGGCAGGGCTGTCAGGATGGAGCGGCAGGCTGCAAGAAAGGCACAGAGCAGGAAGGCTCCGGCTGCCCGACGCGCTCAGACCGCGCTGAAAGGCGAACGCCGTCAGCTGGTGATACTGGTCGAATACACCGACACCAAGTTCGCAGACGAGGCTCCGCTCGAACTGTGGAACAGGATTTTCAATACCGACAACCTCAGCGAAGGGCAGTTCGTAGGGTCGGTGCGCGACTACTTCCGCGACCAGAGCTACGGGCAGTTCTTGCTCTCGTTCGACCTGCGGATGGCCCACCTGAACCATCCCTCGGCCTACTATGGCGGCACCGACTACTATGGCGACGACGAGAAGGTGGGCGAGCTGGTGGTCGATGCGGTGAAAGACGTGGAGCAGTCGATAGCCGACTGGTCGCCCTACGACTGGGATGGCGACGGACAGGTAGACCAGGTGTTTATCCTTTTCGCCGGAAAGGGGCAGAACAACGGGGGCGGTGTGGGCACCGTGTGGCCGCAGCAGTGGCGGCTGAGCGAAGAAGGCACGGGGACGTACAGCGTGAGCAGCAAGGGCAAGACATACGTGATAGACAACTTCGGATGCTTTGCCGAGCTGTATGGCGACGGCGGCTACGGCTCGTTTGGCACCCTGTGCCACGAGTACGGACACTGTCTGGGGTTGCCCGACTTCTACTACGGCAGCACGTCGGTGGTGCGCTCATGGGACGTTATGGACTATGGGCTCTACAACGGAGGCGGTTTCTGTCCGGCAGGCTACTCAGCCCACGAGCGCTGGTGCCTTGGATGGCTGTCGATGAAGGAGCTTGTCAAGCCGCTTACCGTAGAGGGAATGGCTGCGCTTGATGCCTCGCCGGAGGCTTATCTGCTGCGCAACGACGGCTACAGTGATGAATACTACGTGCTGGAAAACCGCCAGAAACAGGGCTGGGATGCTGCTCTGCCGGGCGAAGGGGTGCTCATCTTCCACATAGACTACGACGAAGAGGTGTGGCATACGGGCGTGCCCAACTCCTCCTACCTGAAACGATACAGCATTGTGCCTGCTAACAATGTGGCTTTATACTACTATCAGGCGGGCTGGAGCTATCCCTACGGCAGCGGTTCGGCTCTGAACAACAGCCTGAGCAGCAGCTCGCACCCTGCGGCAACGCTCTATCATCCCAACAGCGACGGCAATATGATGATTGAGCGACCGATAACCGACATCACCGTGAGCGGCGGACTGGCCGGCTTCAGCTTCTGGGGTGGCGCACCGTCGGGCATCGACGACGTGGATGCCGGGGGCAGCAGCTTGCACCGCTACTACGACCTCGGCGGCAACTATCGCGGCAGCAGCATCGACGAGCTGCCTCGGGGAGTGTATGTTGACTGTTGGCAGGGTGGCCGTCGCAAGGTGGTGAAACGGTGACGGCAGGTTTATACAATGCTGAGTGACGAAACAGAAAGAGGCTGCAACAACGTGATGCAGCCTCTTTCGCAATATAAAAAATAAGTAGAATCTCAGAATTCGATAATCAGCGACTGGCGCGGAGTGAGCTTGATGTTATGCGTCAGGTCAACGTTCTGGCCCGTGATAACATCCTTGGCGGTCTTCGTGTCGCCGATGATTTCGGCATAGCGTGCCACCTCAAGCTCTCCGTCCTTCTTTCTTCCGTTGAGTATAGTCATGGTTGACTTGCCTCCGTGCTGGCGTGCAATGACGTAGACACCCTTCCAGGGGATGAACTGAGTCTGCGTTCCGGCAGTGATCACGTCGTTGCCCTGGCGCCAGTGGAGCAGTCGGGAGAGCCAGTCGAACATTGCGTTCTCCTCAGCCGTGCGTCCCTCGCGTGTGAAGGCATTGTGGCTGTCGCCCTTGAAGCCTCCGGGGAAGTCCTTGCGCACGTTGCCGTCGGTCTTCTCCTTGGTGCCGTTCATCAGTATCTCGGTGCCGTAGTAGAGCTGCGGGGTGCGGTTCATGGTGAGCAGCAGGCTCAGTGCCTGCTTCAGAGCCAGCGTGTCGCAGCCGTTCTTGAGGAAGCGGTCGGTGTCGTGGTTCTCTATGAAGGCCATCACGCTTGAGGGATTTTCATACAGATAGTCGTAGACCAGGCCGTTGTAGATGCGGTTAAAGCCGTTCCACCAGTCGTCGGTCTCCTCCCAACGCGCCTTGTCGAGGCGGTCGAAGAAGGTGAAATCCATCACCGTCTTCAGGTAGGAGTTCTCTTTTGAGAGCTTGCTGTCCTTCTGCCATGCGGCGGTGTAGCCCGGTTCAGTGACCCATGTCTCGCCAACGGTGTTGAAGTTAGGGTACTCCTGGTCGAGCACACGCATCCAACGGGCCATTCCTTCGCGGTCGGCGTATGGATAGGTGTCCATGCGGATGCCGTCGATACCAGCCGTTTCAATCCACCAGATGCTGTTCTGGATGAGATACTCCATGACGTAGGGGTTCTTCTGGTTGAGGTCGGGCATGGTTGGAACGAACCATCCGTCAACCGTTTCCTTCATGTCCACCTTCGAGGCGTAGGGATCCATCACGGGTGTGAGCTTGTAGCTGGTCTGCTGGAAGCTTGTGCCGCGTGGGTCGGAAGAGCCGTTCGACTCCTTGAGCCAGTTGTGGAGGTTGAACCAGTCCTTGCTCGGCATATCCTTTACCCAGGGATGCTCGAAGCCACAATGGTTGAAAATCATGTCCATGACCACCTTCAGGCCCTTGGCGTGAGCCTCGTCGATGAGTCGCTTATAGTCGGCATTGCTGCCAAAGCGGGGGTCAACGCGGTAGTAGTTTGTCGTGGCATAGCCGTGGTAAGTGCTTACTTTGAAGCCGTTGTCGGGTGAGTTGTTCTCGAGCACCGGCGTGAACCACAGTGCCGTAACGCCCAGTTCGTTGAAGTAGTCGAGGTGTTGGCGTATGCCTTCGATGTCGCCTCCGTGGCGCAAAGAGGGCTCGTTGCGGTCCACTTTGTATGCGTTCAGCTTGACATCTTTCGCCTTCGGCTCGGGCATACCGTCTGCAAAGCGGTCTGGCATGAGCATATAGAGCACGTCTTTGTTGGAGAATCCGATGCGCTCTTCGCCCTTCTTCTCACGTGCTTTGAGCTGATACTTCACCTTCTTTGTCTTGCCGTCCTGCTTGAAAGCAAGGTTCATGGTGCCTGGCTGGGCTCCTTCGAGGTTGACGTAGACGAGCAGGTAGTTTGGCGAATCGAGCTTCACGGTCTTGGCGATGGTAGCGCCAGGGTAGTCGGTGGTGACTTCAGCCGTGGCGATGCCCTTGCCGTAGACCATCAGCTGCACTGTGGGGTTCTTCATTCCGACAAACCAGTCGGTGGGCTCTATGCGGTCAACGTCTACCGCATGAGCCGAGCAGAGGCTCAACAGGAGCCCCAGGGATAGGAAAAATCGTTTCATTTTGTTTATTGTTTTCTTGTTGTTAGTAGCTTCTGCGCTTGCTGGAAGCTTCGGACCACGCCTGTGTGGCACGGTCCGAGGCTGTGTCAGTTCTTTATTATGAGTGCCGACTGCGGGTCAACGCTGACCTTCTGTCCCGTTATCTCGCCCAGTCCCTGCTCGTTGATTACTCCGTCGCAAGCCACTATGGTGTAGGTGCCTTCGGGAATAGTCACCTCGCGCTGCTCCTTGGAGCCGTTGAGCACTACGATGATGTTGTTCCAGTTGTCGCCGCCGGCGTAATCCTTCAGGCGGAAAGCCACCAGCGCATCCTGCGAGGGCAGGAACTCCAGATGGCGGCGCACCAGGTCGGCACGTCCCAGACGGAAGGCGGGGTGGTTCTTGCGCAGCTGCAACAGGCTCTTATAGTAGTCGAACACCTGCGGATAGCGTGCCAGGTTGCCCCAGTTGATCTGGTTTATGCTGTCGGGCGACTCGTAGCTGTTGTGTACTCCCTTCTTGTCGCGGAGCAGTTCCTCGCCGTTGAGCATGAACGGAACGCCCTGCGAAAGCATCACTGCGGTCTGGGCAAGCTTGTCGAGGCGTACCAGCTCGGCGAGCTGGCTGTCGGAAAGCTTGCCGTCGACAGTCTTCAGGGATGGTATCGAGGCCTTCAGACGGTCTACCAGACACATATCGTCGTGGCAGCTGACGTAGCTAATCATCTGCGAAGGCTCGTTGACCCATGACTCTTTGGAGTAGTTCACCTTGGTGAAATCTACCTGCGGATGGCTTATCATGCCTGCTATGCCGGCCTTGATGCTCTCTTCGCTGCCGGGCAAACCGGCCAGGAAGGCTCCCTTGGTGTCGTCGCTGAACGGGCCGCGGAGGGCATCGCGCAGGTCGTCACTGAAGGCGGCGATACGCGGCATCTGCCTTATGTGGGCCTTCAAGCCCAGTTTCTCCTGAGGATAAGCACAGCTGCCGGCACTCCATCCCTCACCATATATAAATATAGAGGGGTCGATCTCGTCGACAGCATGGCGTATGGCGTTCATCGTTTCGATGTCGTGTACGCCCATGAGGTCGAACCGCAGGCCGTCGATATGGTACTCGTTGATCCAGTGGCGCACGCTTTCAATCATAAACTTCCGCATCATTGGCTTCTCGCTTGCAGTCTCGTTGCCGCATCCCGAGCCGTTTGAATAGCTGCCGTCGGCGTTCTTTCGGTAGTAGTAATCGGGGTAGGTGCGCTGGAAATTGCTGTGTTCGATGTCGTAGGTGTGGTTATACACCACGTCGAGAATGACGCGGATGCCAGCCTTGTGAAGTGCCTGCACCATCTGCTTGAACTCGCGGATGCGTGCAAGGGGGTTGTAAGGGTCGGTGCTGTAGGACCCTTCGGGCACGTTGTAGTTCACCGGGTCGTAGCCCCAGTTGAACTGCGGAGTGCTCAGACGTGTCTCGTCAACCGAGCCGTAGTCGTATGACGGCAGTATGTGGATGGCGTTCACGCCGAGGTTCTTCAGGTGTTCGATGGCCCACGGCTCTGTCAGGGCGAGGAATTTGCCGGGATATTCGGTCTTGCCGGCATCCTTCTGCAGCGTTGGCGAGAGCGTTGTGTTGCGGGCTATGGAGTAGTCGCGGTGGTGCATCTCGTATATCACCAGGTCGCAGGGCGACTTCAGCTCGGGCCGCTTGTCCTTGCACCATCCTTCGGGGTTGGTTTCAGAGGGCTCGTAGATGTATCCGCGCTTGCCGTTCACGCCCACTGCCGTGGCAAACACGCCCGGAGTCTCTACCCATTCCTTCTTGTTTCCCGACTGGTCGATGGTGTAGAACTTGCCCTTGAGGTCGCCTTTCACGGTAGCTTTCCAGTAGCCGGGCTGCTGTTTGTCCTGTTGCAGCTTGACGGTTTTCACCGGCTTGCCGCCCAGTCCCTCGTCGTAGAGGCGCAGCACCACGCTCTTGGCATCGGGATTGGCATAGAAGCAGAAGTCTGTAGCCTGCTTAGTGTACGTGAACTGATGCGTTGGCTGGCACGCCTTTGCCTTGCAGCACTCTTTCTGTGCTGCCGCACTGAGCGATAGTCCCAAGGCCATTAGCATCATGGTTAGTGTCTTTAACGTTTTCATAGTTGATTAAGTTTCGGTTATTTGGCTATTAGCGAGATGGCGAAACCACCGCCGGGAGCCTCTGTCAGCTTCAGAGTGTCGCCCTTCTTTACCGTCTTGCGGGTGATGGTATAAGCCATTGGGTTCTTTTGGTAGTGTGCATCCTTGGCATCGGCGTACACTGTGCACTCGTATTTCTTTCCGCTGTCGAGGAAGTCGAGCTTCAAAACGGTCTTGTGTCCGTCCTCGTTGCACTTTCCGCCAACGAACCAGTTGTCGGTCTTCTTGGCTTTGCGTGCCACGGTGATGTAGCGTGCAGGTTCTGCCTCGAGGTATTTAGAGTCGTCCCAGTCGCACGCTACGTCGCGGATAAACTGGAACGCGTCGTCGAAGCGCTCGTAGTTCTCGGGCAGGTCGGCGGCCATTTGCAGCGGGCTATACATCGTCAGGTAGAGGGCCAGCTGGCCTACGAGGGTGGTGCGCACGTAGCTCGGGTTGTCGCTCCACTGCGAGAGCTGTGTCTGAAGGATGCCCGGCGTGTAGTCCATCGGGCCTCCCTGCAGGCGTGTGAACGGCAGGATGCAGGTGTGGTTGGGGTTAGAGCCGCCGAAAGCTTCGTATTCTGTGCCGCGTGCGCTCTCGCCGCCCACCAGGTTAGGATAGGTTCGGCAGAGTCCGGTGGGGCGTGTAGCCTCGTGAGAGTTCACCATCACGTGGTGCTTGGCAGCCTCCTTGATGACATACAGGTAGTGATTGTTCATCGACTGCGAGTAGTGGTGGTCGCCGCGGGGGATGATGTCGCCCACGTATCCGGTCTTCACGGCATCGTAGCCGTACTTGTTCATCAGGCTGAGAGCAGGCTCGAGGAAGCGCTCGTAGTTCTGTGTCGACGAGCTGGTCTCGTGGTGCATCATCAGCTTCACGCCCTTGGAGTGAGCATATTCGTTAAGCATCTTGATGTCGAAGTCGGGATATGGAGTCTGGAAATCGAACACATCGCGCTTCCACATATTAGCCCAGTCTTCCCATCCGACGTTCCATCCCTCCACGAGAACCTCCTGAAGACCGTTCTTCGCGGCGAAATCTATGTAGCGTTTCACCTTGTCGTTGTTGGCTGCATGGTGTCCGTTAGGAGTCACTTTGGTCCAATCTATCTGGTCGAGCTTTATGCTTGGGAAGTCGTCAGTGTAGTGCCAGCTGCTCTTTCCCACAATCATCTCCCACCAAACACCGCAGTATTTCGTTGGATGAATCCAGCTGGTGTCGTCAAGTGCGCACGGATCGTTGAGGTTGAGGATAAGGTTCGAGCTCAGCATATCGCGTGCGTCGTCGCTCACCATCACCGTTCTCCACGGCGTTTCGCATGGTGTCTGCATACAGCCTTTCAGTCCGGTGCCGTCAGGAGTGAGGTGGCTGACGAACGTGAAGGGTGCCGGCAGCGCATATTTCGATGGCTGCGGATTGGGAGTATATTTGTTTGAGCTACCTTCGAGCTTCTCTGTGAGATGCTTGGTCTGGGCATCCACGAGTTCGAGGTGCATGGTGGCATAGTCCTTGCAGGCTGCTTCGTGGATGTTGATATACAGTCCTTCGGCGGTCTTCATCTGCAAAGAGGTCTGCACTCCGGTAGGCGAGAAGGGTGCAACCGACGAGTTTGTCCAGTTCACGGCTTCGTGGAAGCGCGAGCGTATCTCCGAAAGGCGCGACTCCTGAGTGGCTTGCTCCTGCGTGTCGTAGTCGCCCGGCAGCCACCAGGCTGTGTGGTCGCCAGTCATTGCGAACTCGGTGTGCTCTTCTTTTATGAGAAAGTAGTTCAGGTCCTTTTGCTGTGGAAACTCGTATCTGAAGCCGATGCCGTCGTTGTAGACCCTGAAGCGCAGCGTGATATTCCTGTTTGCCGAAGCCTGATAGAGGTCAACGGCAAGCTCGTTGTAGTTGTTGCGTATGGTGGCAGTCTCTCCCCACACTGGTGTCCACGTCTCGTCGAAGGTCGATGTCTTGATGTCTTTCACGGTGAAGCCGTCCATCAGGTCGGTTTCATTGAGCTTCTTGCTGGCGTGCTGGTCCTTGGCCAGTTCCAGTCCGAGGCGTGAGGGCTTCACCACATCCTTGCCTTTGTAGGTCATGCTGTAGGTAGGCACGCCACCGTCGGCCAGCTTGAAGTTCAGTTGGATTTGTCCGTTGGGCGACTTCACGGTCTGTGCCGTCATGGCCATTGGTACGAGCAGCGAGGCAACGATCAGTTTAAGCTTGTTCATGTCTTTTTGTTTGTTTTTGTTATTTGAAGTTTTATAAATCACTAAACGAGCCGACAGCCGCAGGGGGCAGGTGCCCGTTGCGGCTTGTCGGTTCGTTCGTCTGCTGTTGTTAAAGTTAATTGCGTCCCGAATTGGTTATCATTTCAATCATGTTGCCGTTGAAGTCCTGGTTCTCCATGAGGTCTTCCAGGTTCACGTGCATACGATACCTCCAGTAGTGCTTCGGGTTGGCAGGTATGTTTATGCGCTCTGCGTCGGGATCGTCGAGGCGCAGGTTCTCGTCCATAGCCATCCAGTCCTGTATCGAGATGATGCAGAGCATCGACGGGCTGTAGAGGTTACGGCTGAGGATGTCGCGTGCGAGCCATCCTGGCAGCGGGTGCGGAGCGGCGTCGCCGCGGTGCAGCATGGTGTTGTAGTAGGCTTGCGTGCGCTCCCAGTTCTCGTCCCACCACTGGCGCAGTGTGGGCATATCGTGCGAACTGATGGTGCATACCGAGCGATAGGGGTTGCGCGAGAGGTAGCCGAAGCGTACCTTCGGGTCCTTGGGCATACTCTGGAGCTCCAGCGAGAGGATGCGCAGCTCGTTCATCACCCATTCCACGCAGTCGGGCACCATTCCGAGGTCCTCGGCGCATACCAGCATCCTCGTTGCATTTACCAGCAGAGGAAGCTTCTTCATTGCTTCGTGATACCAGAACTGGTTGTTGCGGCGATAGAAGTAGTCGTTGTAGAGGCGGTTGAATATGGCCTTGTCGCTGTCGTAGAGGTTCTCGTAGATGAAATCGAACTGTACGGAGATGCGCGGATGGAACTTGTTGGAGTCTTTGTGGTCGCGGACGAAGAGCACGTCGCTCACCAGCGAGTAGAGACCGTCGCGCAGCCAGATGTCGCGCTCGTCGGTGCATCCCTCGAAGGCTGCTTCGATCTTCTTCTGAGTGTCGAACTCAGGACGCATACGGTAGTGGCCTTCCCACTTGGGCTCCACATACTTTTCGCGAACTTCCTGTGCGCGCTCGTGGAACACGCGGTCGAGCACCCAGTCGGTGATGAACGGAGTGGTGAACAGGTCTTCCTGCCAGTGCAGTCCGTAGCCTTCTATCTCCTCGCGGCTCATGCCGAGTGCCGGAGAGAAGTGGCCGAGCAGTCCGTGTACGGCTGTTGCCGGAATTTCCCAGATGCGGAAGAAGCCCAGCACGTGGTCGATGCGGTATGCGTCGAAGTACTGCTGCATATTCTGGAAGCGGCGAACCCACCACTGGCAGCCGTCGGCTATCATCTCGTCCCAGTTGTATGTGGGGAAGCCCCAGTTCTGTCCGTTCACCGAGAAGTCATCTGGCGGAGCACCGGCCTGTCCGTTGAGGTTGAAGTAGCGGGGCTCTGACCACACGTCGCAGCCGAAGCGGTTCACACCGATGGGTATGTCGCCCTTGAGTATCACGTGGTTGGCACGTGCATACTCGTGTGCGGCCTTCATCTGCTCGCTCAGGATGAACTGCACGAAGTAGTAGAACGCCACGTCGCGGTATGCCTTGGTGCGTCCGTTGCTCAGTGCGGCGCGGTCGTCCTCGTTCCATGAGGTGTGGCCTTCCCACTTCAGGAAGTCTGCCGTGCCGTTGGTGTCGCGCAGGAAGCAGTACTGTGCGTAGGGCACGAGCCACTGTTCGGTCTCCTTGAAGAACTGCTTGAACTCCTTTGAGGCGAGTGTGGTCTTGCCTTCCTGCTCGTAGATGGCGCGCAGATAGCGCACCTTGGCATCGTTGACGCGCTCGTAGTCGATCTGCGGCAGCGCGTTGAGCTCCTGGCGCAGCTGTTCCATCTCGTCGGCCAGGGCCTTGTCGGCTATCTTGGGCAGCTGGTTGAGGTCGGCATACTGCGGATGCAGCGCGAAGATGGATATGCAGCTGTAGGGATATGAGTCTGTCCAGGTGTGCGTGATGGTGGTATCGTTGATGGGCAGTATCTGCAGCACGCGCTGCTTGGTCTTTGTCACCCAGTCAATCATCTTTTTCAGGTCGCCGAAGTCGCCCACGCCGAAGCTCTCTCTCGAGCGCAGGGAGAACACGGGCACCAATGTGCCGGCGCACCTCACTGGCGGCAGCGGGAAGAAAGCCTGCGACAGGTCGTAGACAACCACCTGACCGTCGGCCAGGTCGGGCAGCTGCACCGAGCGGTTCTCGCTGTATTCCCATACGATGTTGCCCGTGGCGTCGTCCTTGGCGAAGAACTTGAAGTCTATGAGGCTGTCGGCCAGCTCGCCGCCGTCGATGTCGGCCAGCCATTCGTTGATGTTGTGCTCGGTCATGCGTATGGCTTTGCTGTCGTCCCATTCGCCCATGGCCACCTCGCCGCCTGTTACGTAGAGGACCATGCCCTGCGAGAGCTGCGGGGCGCGCACCTGCAGGCGCACTGTCTTGGCAAAGGGAGTGATGCGCGGCTGCTCTATCTTCTTGCCAACTACGCAGTCGGTGATGGCCGATGTGTAGAGATAAGAGTCCTCGGGGATGTCAATCCAGTGGTCGTAGATGTCGTAGGTCTGCCCATTCTCGCAGGTAGCCTCGAGCCTGTGGGCCACTACTCCCCACTCGCGGCGCTCCTTTCGTCCGCCGTTTTCTATGCTGTAGAAATAGTCAACGGACGTTCCCGTGCCTATAACGCAGCTCACCTGGCAGTCCCAATGCACGCCGTCTACAGTCTGCATCCTATACTCGGAGACCGTGGGGGCTCCCTTCTTCTTCTCGCTCACAATGTTGAGTATCAGATCTTGTCCGTATACGGTCTGGTACTCGATATGAAAGTTCAAGTTCATATTTGATGGTTAATAGTTATTTTTATGCTGTAAAGTTAATTATTTTACCAATACGTGCTTCGCCAGAATATTCTATTTTTTAAACGTTTTTGCGCAAACGTTTGTCTTACTAAATCCTTGATTTGTTCCGTCTGCTGCCCTGTCGTCGGACCTTTAGGCAGGCTTTTTTGGTTGAAACATGGTGCCGTTGGGACATTCCTTCTGCTGCCGATGGGCTGTGGAGTGCTGCTTTGCGTGCTCGGTGCCGCTTCTGGGCTCTGCGGAGGGTGGTAGCAGGGCGCTTTCGGCTTGTCGCTGTTGTGTGGTGGCTGTGTAAAGTGCTTGCTGTCAGCGTGTTGCTGTATTACGGCAGGGGCTGGGAACACTTCTCCGGCAGCCTTGGAGCATTGCTACGGAGCAGTTGGAGAAGTTCTCCGGGGCAGCTGTAGCGTTGCTCCGGGGCTGTTGGAGAAAGTTTACAGCCCCCTCCGTAAACTTTTTACGGGCACTCGGGAGCTGTCCCGATACGCTGTTCGGGGAGTGGGCTTGGGCTTGTTTTTATGAATAGTAAACACGCGATGGCGTTGCTCCCTGACCTGAATGGGCAAGTAGCAAGGCAGTAAGAGTAGTGTGCTAAGGTGGTTTCTACAATGCAGAACGGGTCGCGGCACACTGCTGCAGGTGGCTTATGGTGGTGCGCTCGTTGAGTTCTGTGCGGCAAAGGTAGCCACGTGGCAGGCGGCGGTCAAGGCTTTTGGGCAGAAAGATTCCGACTATCGCCCGTCCTGTAGTTCAGCTTCCGCGCTATGAGGCTTGCCATCTCGGGGTCTTGCGCTGGTGCGGCGGTGAGCGTTCCGCCGTCGAGCAGCCAGATGTCGTCGGCAGTGTGGAGTGCCAGTTCGATGTCGTGGGTCGACACGAGCACCGTCTTCTGCTCCTCGCGAGCCAGCTTGCCGAGCATAGCCATCAGCTCGGCGCGGCTCGGATAGTCCAGGAACGCCGTCGGTTCGTCGAGCAGCAGCACGGGAGTCTGCTGCGCCAGCGACTTGGCAATCATGGCTTTCTGCCGCTCTCCGTCGCTCACGGCATAGAGCTTGCGGTCTGCGAGGTGGGCTATGCCGGCCATGCTGAGAGCTTCGTCCACTGCTTTGCGGTCGTCCGGCGACAGCTTTCCCCAGAAGTTGGTGTAGGGAGTGCGCCCCATGGCCACCATCTCGCGCACCGAGAGGTTGCCCGTTGCCGAGGGCAGGGTGAGCACCACGCTCACCTGCCGCGCCATCCTGTGGGCTGGCAGGCGCGAGGTGTCGGTGCCGTTGATGGCTATCGAGCCTCCGAGGGGCGGCATGAAGCCCGCCATTGTGCGCAGCAGCGTGCTCTTGCCCATGCCGTTTGCGCCGAGCAGACAGGTCAGCCTGCCCTCGGCGGCGGTGGCGGTGATGGCGGCAGCGACGGCTTTTCCCGTCGTGTAGCCTATGCTCAGGTTGTTCAGTTGCAGTGACATTGTCGGCTGTTATGTGGTTCGTGGTGCATTGTTCTTCACTCTTCGTCGTGCAGCTTTTCTATGTATTCCCACAGCTTGCGGTAGAAAGGATGCTGCGTCAGGGTGCTGCGGTCGCCCAGGATGATGAGCTTCATCCTTGCCCTTGTTATGGCTACGTTCATCCGTCGCAGGTCGTTGAGGAAGCCTATCTGGCCTTCGCTGTTCGAGCGCACGAGCGATATGAGTATGATGTCGCGCTCCTGGCCCTGAAATCCGTCGACGGTGTTCACGCTGATGAGCCTGCGATAGGGCTTGAAGGCAGCCCGGTGGCGTATCAGCTGGCGCAGATACTGCACCTGTGCGCGGTAGGGCGAGATTATTCCCACGTCGATCTGTTCGCCGAGGATGCGCTCGCGGCCCACCTTGGCGAAGTAGTCTTCCAGCGTTTTCAGTGTCAGCTCGGCCTCCTCGGTGTTGATGCGTCCGAAGGTCGATGCCACGAAGGTCTCGCCCGGCGTGGCTGTGCCGTCGTCGTTGCAGCCCACTGAGCTGTCGATCCAGCTGATGGGGTAGTCGTATTGCAGTATTCCGCGGTGGCGCACCTGGGGCGCGCTCTCCACCTTTCCGCCGTAGAAGTAGTTGCTCGAGAAGCGCATTATCTGGTCGTTCATGCGGTATTGCACCCTGAGCAGCGTCACCACCTCGGGGTGGTTCTGCGCTATCCGCTCCATGAGCGTGGTTCCCAGTCCGGCTTTCAGGGCTGCGATGCTCTTCACCGTGGGCGGCAGCTGGCAGTGGTCGCCGGCCAGCACCACTCGCGAAGCCCTGCGTATGGGTATCCACGAGGCCGCCTCGAGAGCCTGTGCCGCCTCGTCGATGAACAGCGTGTGCACCTTCAGCCCGGCCAGCAGGCGGCTGTCGGCTCCCACGAGGGTAGAGGCGATGACGCGTGCCTGGCCGAAGAGGTCGCTCTGTATGCGTATCTCGAGCTCCGTGGCGCGGCTTCTGAGGCGGCTCATCTTCTGGTGGAAGCTCTCTCCCGAGTGCCGGCGCTGCGACCTCAGCTCGCGCATGGCCTTGCGTATGGCCCATAGGGTGGAGTAGTCGGGGTGTGCCTCGAAGCGCCTTTCGTAGGTGAAGGCCAGCATCTTGTCGTCAACGCGCGTGGGGTTGCCTATGCGCAGCACGGCGATACCGCGGTCGGTGAGCTTCTCCGAAATCCAGTCTACGGCGGTGTTGCTCTGCGCGCACACCATCACCTGGGGCTCGCGCATGAGCGTTTCGTTGATGGCCTCGACCAGAGTGGTGGTCTTTCCCGTGCCGGGAGGGCCGTGGACTATGGCCACGTCCTTGGCTCTGAGCACGCTGCTGACGGCTTCTTGCTGCGTGGCATTGAGCCAGGGCAGCTGCGGACAGGCTGTGGCAAACTGCTGTGCCACGGCCTTGGGCGGTCGGTTATAGAACAATTCGCGAAGGTATGCCAGCCTTCCCGTGGTGGCAGAGGCCACCCGGTCGAGGGCATCAAACATGGCGCGGTAGCTCGTTTCGTCGAACGACAGCTGGCAGCCAACGGGCTGCGCGCTGTCGGCGAGCTCTAACAGCGGAGCGTTGTCGGGCACGGTGAGCACCATGCGGTCGCCGTCGACGTAGGAAACGGTGGCGGTGAAGTCGAAATACTTCAGCCGGGGCAGCGTGGCGGCTGTCGGCGCAGACGGCTCTTTCTGGCGGAAGAACATCACGGGGCGACCGTATTCAAAGTTGTGTTCTATCTCCTGGTCGGCTGTGCGGAACACTTCCACCGACAGCTGGTTGAGCGAGTTGTAGTAGCTTCGCCCTATCTTGAGCGGAAACCACGCGTCGCCGCGCTTCACCTTGCGCAGCAAGCCCGTGAGCTCGGTGAGCTTTCGGAACGCTTCCTTCTCACAGTAGTACTCCATCTGAAGCAGCAACCGCTGCTGGCGGAGCAGGTCTATGGCTGACGAATGTGACATAATCGGGTGCGAAGTTAGTGTTTTTGCTGAAGAAAAGGCTCGATTTGTTGAAACGATTTGCAAGAAAACGCCTGCCGCAATACATTTGCCGGTGATAAAAGCCAATCCCCCGCACAACAATAAACCATCAGACAACCTCGTTATTCAGTTAAGACACGTGCCTATGACACCTACAATACTCCGAAAGAAGGAAAACCTCTTCTACATACTTCTGTTTGCGCTGCTCTTCATGTCGCCCGTAGTGGCCGAATACGTGAACTCGCAGATGGTGGGACACGGCTCGTTCCGATGGAAAGACGTGCTCGACGTGTGGCGCATCTTCGCTATCTATCTTGCCGCCTTCATCGTTCACAACGCCCTTGCCGCACCTATTCTTATATATAAGCAGCAGAAGCTGAAGTATGCCCTTTCGGTTCTGGCGCTGATGGTGGTGTTTTTCCTCGCGCAGTGTGCCACCCGTCCCGACTTCGGGCCGCCTCACGACGAGCACTTCAAGACCGAGATGGCAGCACAGCACCACTCTCCACACCACGGCAAAGCTGCCGACCAGCCATGCCAGACGGCCCACCGTACCCCGGCTCACCCACCTAAGGGACCGCACCACGGACCGCCCCTGCTCTTCGGACAGGCCGACGTGGTGGGTGGAATAATGCTCTTCTTCATGCTCGGACTCAACCTCGGAGTGAAGCTCTACTTCAAGCAAGACGACGTGAGGCAGCAAATAGCGGCGCTCGAGAGGGAGAACCTGACCCATCAGCTGGAGTTTCTGCGCTATCAGATCAACCCCCACTTCTTCATGAACACGCTCAACAACATCCATGCGCTCGTCGACATTGACCCCGAGCGTGCCAAGTCGTCGATTGTGGTGCTGTCGAAGATGATGCGCTACGTGCTCTACGAGGGTAACAAGAAGCTCATTCCGCTTGGCCGCGAGATTGGTTGCCTGAACAACTATGTGGCTCTGATGCGCATGAGATACACCGACCGGGTGAGCATCAACCTCGACCTGCCGCAGCCCGCAGAGGGCGAAGACCGACAGCCTGTGGTGCCGCCGCTGCTGTTCATCACCTTCGTGGAAAACGCTTTCAAGCACGGAGTGAGCTATCAGCACGACTCCTTCATCGACATAAGCATCGAGCAGCAGGACGACAGGGTGCTCTTCAGCTGCCGCAACAGCATTGCCCATCTTGCCAACAGCGAGAAAGGGGGAGTGGGGCTGGCCAATGTGGGCAAGCGCCTGCAGCTTATCTACGGCACCGACTACGACTTGCAGATGGCCGACGAGGACGGTGTCTACAGCGTGAAGCTGCTCTTGCCGGCCAACACGGCTGAGCCGACAGCTGCCAGCTGATGCCCGGCACCCGGCTCCGTGAACCGTTAAACCTGTTAACTACCTAAATAAGAAACCATGATACGTGTACTTGCTATCGACGACGAGCCACTGGCATTGCAGCAGCTGGCGGCTTATATTGAGAAGATTTCGTTCCTTGAGCTGGCCGGACAGTGTGCCAGTGCGCTCGAGGCACGCAGCAAGCTCGAAGAGGAAGCGGTCGACGCAATCTTCATCGACATAAATATGCCCGACCTCAACGGCCTCGACTTCGTGCGCTCATTGGCCATGCCGCCGCTCGTCGTGTTCACTACGGCCTACGGAGAGTATGCCGTAGAGGGTTACAAAGTTGACGCAGTGGACTATCTCCTCAAGCCTTTCTCGCTCGACGAGTTCAGGCGCGCCGCCGCGAAAGTGAAGCGGCAGTACGAGCTTACGCATCAGGCTGAGGTGTCGGCAGTGGACAGCGACGATGCCATCTTCCTGAAGACGGAGCACAGGGTGGTGCGTGTGAAGCTATCGGAGATAGTCTATGTAGAGGGCATGAGCGAGTACCTGAAGATTCATCTGCAAGGTCAGAGGAAGCCATTGGTGGTGCTGCTCTCGATGAAGAAGATGGAAGAGCGGCTGCCGCAGGCTGTGTTCATGCGCATACACCGCAGCTTCATCATCAACCTGAGGGAGATACAGGAGGTCAACAAGAACCGTGTGGTGATGGGGCCGGACATTTATCTGCCCATAGGCGACCTCTATCGCGACAGCTTCAACAGGTACATCGAAAGCAAGTTCCTTGGCAAATGAATAGTATAGAGCCAATAGCAGCTATAGAATCTATATATAATAGAGAGTCTGTAGCAGCTATTGACAATTAGAAACACCCCTCCCTTGGGAATGGGGTTGGGTGTGGGTGCTTTGGTGTGGGACTGTTATTCTCCTGTTTTCTTTAGCCCCCAGTCGCTGAGCGTGAGGTTTTCTTCAACGTTTTTCTCTATATCGTCGGGCAGATTGCAGAAGAAGTCGATGCCTGTGAGCTCTTCCAGTTCCTTCACCGATATGGCATAGTCGGCTGGGTTGGCCTTGGTAATCTTCGTGTTGGTGTGCTCGGTCCAGAAGGCTATGGCCTTGTAGCTGTCGCCTTTATAGCAGAGCACGGCCATGTAGAAGTATTTAGGCACGAGCAGACCGCTGCTTGTGGTTTCCAGAACCTTGTCGCCGTCGATGGTGCCGGCCTTCACAACGTACAAAGTGTCGCGGAAGGTGTTTGAATTGCCCCAGGTGTTAACCTTGTTTTCAAGCGTCTGCCACAGGTTTCCGTTGTGGTTCTGATACTGCGGGTGTGCATTGCTGATGTAGAAGGTCTGCTTGTTCTGCTCAGCCGACGACTGGCGGTCGTTCGACATACACATATGGCCGCGAGAGTAGGGCGAGCCGAACTGCGAGGAGTGGGTTCGGTATTTCTCTGGAATGTCTGGGTCGTCCTGCCATGAGCCTGTTCGTCCCACGTTGTTGTCGGGCAGTCCCTTGTGGAACTGGTAGCAGGTCCATCGCTGCGACTTCTTTGTGCAGTCCCATTCCAGCGAATATGTGATGCCATAGTCCTTGGTGCTGTGCTGAACGAGCAGCTGGTCGCTGCCCGAGCGCAGCCGTGGGAACTCCAGCCCCTGAGCCTTGGGGTTCTGGTTGCGGTTGGCGTTGGTCACATCGGGTGCAACCTCGTCGTCGTACTTCACGTAGACAAACATGATACTGTCAATCTGGGAGTACAGGAAGTCCTTGCTGTTCTTGTCTTCAGCCGAGTAGACGTTGCGCAGACCGAACTTTCCGATGCGCTTTATCTGCTCCAGCTCCGAGAGGCGGATGTCGAAGACGGTCTTGTCGTTGAGGAAGTAGCGCACGGTGTTGGGTTCCTGCGATTGTGCGGTGGCGCTGAGTGCAGCCACAAGGCATACCAGTGCCAATAGTGTTTTTCTCATAGTATAATATTGTTGTTAGGTTTGCAATGTTGTCAATAGAGCAACAGCAGTCCTGCGAACGCCGCATAGCATATCATTCGGATAGGACTGATGTTGACGAACTTTGTTCCCACGAAGGTGGCTGCGAACAGCAGCAGGCTGACGGCAAACTGCCAGATGCTCACTTCGGGCGACGAGAAGTTCTCGCTGTTGCACAGCAGCAGCGTGGCGGCAGCCAGCAGGCCCACTACCACGGGGCGCAGGGCGGCAAAGACCGACCGCACCACGGGCGCATCCATGTATTTCATGAACAGTTTGCTTATCAGTATCATCAGCACGAGCGACGGCAGCACCAGTGCAAAGGTGGCTGTGGCACTGCCGAGGATGGCTGTCAGCTCGCCGTAGCCTGCGTTCTTCACGGCGGCATAGCCGCAGTAGGTGGCCGAGTTGATGCCTATGGGCCCCGGAGTCATCTGCGAGATGGCTACGATATTGGTGAACTCAGCCGACGAAAGCCAGCTGTGACGGACCACTGTCTCGGTCTGTATGAGCGAGAGCATACCATATCCGCCTCCGAAACCGAAGATTCCGATCAGCAGAAACGTGTAGAACAGTTGTATGAATATCATGCCGTGTGGTCTTTGTCGGTGTTGTCTGTCTTGTCGGTGGGGCCTATTATCATGCTGTAGAGCAGTCCTGCGGCAGCTGCCGCAAGGATTATGTAGATGGGGTTGACCCCGAGCATCCATATAAGTAGTGCCGTGACGATGGGTATCCAGCAGTTGGCGAGGGTTATCTTGGCACTCTTCGCCATGTTGAAGGTGGGTACGGCAATCAGCGCAACCACTGCCGGGCGTATGCCTCGGAACATGGCAGCAATCCATCCCACGTCCATTAGGCGGTGGAAGAACAGTGCTATGAGCAGAATGATGATGAACGAAGGCAGTGCGGTGCCCAGACTGGCCAGCAGTGCGGCGCGCGTCTTGCCCAGCTTGTAGCCTATGAAGGTGCTGATGTTTATCGCGAACACTCCCGGACAGCTCTGGGCGACGGCTAACAGGTCTACGAACAGGTCGCCGTCGATCCACTTATGCTTCCTGACCACTTCCTCTTCGATGATTGGTATCATGGCATAGCCGCCTCCGAGGGTGAACAGTCCGATTCTGAAAAAGGTGGAAAACAACGTCAGCCCATCCCAAGCCTCTCTTTTGGAAGGGGCTGCGGGGATGGGCTGACTGTCTGTTTTGGGTCGCATTGTCACGATGAATAATCTGTGAAGAGGTGGTTCTGTGGTTGCCGTAAGTGGCTTGCCGTGCTGTGGCGCGGTCTTAGCAGTGCTGCTCTATCCAGCGGCGTGCGTTGACGAAAGCCTCTATCCACGGTGTCACCTCGTCGCTGCTGCGCTGCTGCGGATACCATGCGTTCTGCCAGGGGAATATCGCGCGCTCCAAGTGAGGCATCATAGCAAGATGGCGTCCGTCGGCGGAGCACAGTCCGGCAATGTCGAAGCATGAGCCGTTGGGGTTGCCGGGGTAGCCCGAATAGTTGTATTTAGCCACAACGTTGTAGGCTTCCTCGGGCTCGGTGAGGGCGAACTTGCCTTCTCCGTGAGCCACCCAGATGCCGAGCTTGCTGCCGCTGAGCGAGCCAAACATCACGCTGTTGTTCTCGGGTATGGCCAGCGAGAGGAAGCTGCTCTCGAACTTGTGCGAGTCGTTGTGGAGCATCTTGACTCCCTTGGCACCTGTCAGCCCGAGTTCAATCATCAGCTGGCAGCCGTTGCAGATGCCCAGCGACAGTGTGTCCTCGCGCTGATAGAACTTGTCGAGGGCTTCTTTTGCCTTGGGATTGTATAGGAACGCGCCTGCCCAACCTTTGGCCGAGCCGAGCACGTCGCTGTTGGAGAAGCCGCCGCAGAACACTATCATCGATATGTCTTCGAGCGTTTCGCGGCCCTCTATGAGGTCGGTCATCATCACGTCCTTCACCTCGAAGCCTGCCAGATAGAGCGAGTAGGCCATCTCGCGCTCGCCGTTGGTGCCCTTCTCGCGGATGATGGCGGCCTTGGGAGCCTTAGGATTGGTGGCTGGGGAGTGGTGAGTGTTGTTCTTGGTTATCTTCCTGGCATCAGGATTGAGTCCGTATTGCGACAGCTTGCCTGTGAACGACGGCTTGAACACCATCTCCACCGGTTGCTGCTTGTAGTTTTCGTAGCGCTCGCGTGCCTTGCCGCCCATACTCTGCTTGCGGTCGAGCAGGTAGGAGGTGCGATACCACACGTCGCGCAGCTCGTCGATGTCGAACGTCAAGGTCTGTTCGTCTTTCTTTATCACCAACTGTCGGCTGTTGGGAGTGGGGTAGCCTATCTTGGCGAAGCCCACACCCTCGCTCTCGAGGAACTTCATCAGTTCGTGCTTGTGCTTGTCTGCCACCTGGATAATCACTCCGGGGTTCTCGGCAAAGAGCGTTTTCGTGATGTCGTCGCTCACCAGGTCGTGAAGGTTAACGTTGATGCCGCCCTTGGTATTGGCGAAAGCCATCTCCAGCAGGGTCGTTATCATGCCGCCTGCGCTTATGTCGTGGCCTGCCATCACCCATCCGCGCTTCACCAGTTCCTGAACTGCGTCGAAGCACGAGGTGAAGTATTCGGTGTAGAGTTGCTGCTTGTCGGCCCAGTCAGCGTAGGGAACGTCGCTGCCCACCTTGCCGAGCGACTGTGCCAGTGCGCTGCCGCCGAGGCGTGAGGGCTGGAACGAGAAGTCGATATGGTAGAGCGAGGAGTTCTTGTCGTTGACTATCACGGGCGAAACGACGTGCTTTATGTCGCTCACTTCGGCTCCGGCACTCACGATGACGGTGCCCGGAGAGATGATTTTCTCGCCGCCGGGGTACTGCTGTGTGAGCGACAGCGAGTCTTTTCCAGTGGGAACGTTCACGCCGATGGCGCAGCAGAAGTCAGACAGGGTTTTCACTGCGGTGTAGAGGCGTGCGTCTTCGCCTTTCTGCGAGCGGCAGGGCCACATCCAGTTGGCCGACAGCGAGATGCTGTTGCGTCCGTCGGCCAGCGGTGCCCACACCAGATTGGTCAGTGCTTCGGCCACTGAGAGCACGCTGCCAGCCTCCGGCGAGGCCAGTCCGGCCTGCGGAGCGTGGCCTATGGAGGTAGCTATGCCGGCCTTGCCACGGTAGTCGAGAGCTACCACTCCGCAGTCGCTGAGCGGCAGTTGCAGCTCGCCCTGACACTGCTGGCGTGCTATCTTGCCCGTCACAGAACGGTCGACCTTGTTCGTTAGCCAGTCTTTGCAGGCCACGGCTTCGAGCTGAAGCACTCTCTTGAGCAGCTTTTCAACAGCCTCCTGCGGCGTAGCGGCATCGAGCTTTGCCAGCTCGCTGCTTGCGCTGTCGTACTTCCTCTCTACCGTTTCGTCGCGCATGATGGTCTTGGGCGAGTGTCCGAACATCTGTGCCACGTCGAGGTCAAAGGGCTTCTTGCCGTCTTTCTGGCGGAAAGAGAAGTGTGCGTCGCCTGTGGTTTCGCCCACCACGTACAGCGGAGCACGCTCGCGCTCGGCTATTTTCCTTACGTGTTCGATGTGTTTCTCGTCGATGAGCAGTCCCATGCGCTCCTGACTCTCGTTGGCAATAATCTCCTTTGCCGACAGAGTCTTGTCGCCGATGGGCAGCGCGGCCATGTCTATCTCGCCGCCGCACTCCTCTACCAGCTCGGAAAGGCAGTTGAGGTGGCCTGCCGAGCCGTGGTCGTGGATTGAAACGACGGGGTTGTTGTCTTCTTCTACCAGTGCGCGAACGAGGTTATATGCCCTTTTCTGCATCTCGGGGTTGGCGCGCTGCACGGCGTTAAGCTCGATGCCGTTGCTGTAGCGGCCAGTGTCGACAGACGAAACGGAACCTCCGCCGAGGCCGATGCGGTAGTTGTCGCCGCCCACTACAACCACCTTGTTGCCCTTCTGCGGCTTCTTCTTCAGACAGTCGCGCTTCTTGCCGTAGCCCACGCCGCCGGCAAGCATGATAACCTTGTCGTAGGCGTACTTCTCTGGCGCGATTGGTGATTGGTGATTGGTGTCGGGTGAGGTGGCTTCCTGATGCTCGAAGGTGAGCACCGAGCCGCATATCAGCGGTTGTCCGAACTTGTTGCCGAAGTCGCTGGCACCGTTCGATGCCTTGATAAGTATCTGTTCGGGAGTCTGGTAGAGCCATTTGCGCTCTTCCATGATGCTTTCCCAGTCGCGCTTGAGCGGCGACGGGCAGGCATCGAAGTCGTCGTCGGCAGTGAGTCGCGGATAGGCAGTCATGTAGACGGCTGTTCCGGCGATGGGCCATGAGCCCGTTCCGCCACCCATACGGTCGCGTATCTCGCCTCCCGTGCCAGTGGCGGCACCGTTGAACGGTTCCACGGTGGTCGGGAAGTTGTGGGTTTCGGCTTTCAGCGAGATAACGCTCTCTATGTCTTCTGCACGGAAGTAGTCGCTCGTGCTCTGGTCTTTCGGGGCAAACTGCTCAACTATCGGACCCTGTGCAAAGGCAACGTTGTCCTTGTAGGCCGACAATATCTTGCCCGGGTTCTCGGCTGTTGTCTTCTTGATCATGGCAAACAGCGAGCTCTCCATCTCCTTGCCGTCGATGATGAACTGCCCTGAGAATATCTTGTGGCGGCAGTGCTCGGAGTTGATTTGTGCGAAACCGAAGATTTCAGAGTCGGTGAGCGGACGTCCGTTTTGCTTTTCTATGTTGTGCAGATACTCTATTTCCTCAGCCGAGAGAGCCAGACCTTCCTGCTCGTTGTAGGCTTCGAGGTCGCTGACATACTGTATGGGTGCCGGCTCGATGTCGATGTGGAAGATGTTCTGGTCCAAGCCGTCATACATACGTTGCAGCATGGTGTCGTGGTCGGCATCCTGCGAGCTCACGGGGAAGTACTCTTCGATGCGCGTGATGCCCCTGATGTTCATGTTCTGGGTTATTTCCACGGCATTGGTACTCCACGGAGTGACCATCTCGCGGCGCGGACCAACGAACCATCCCGTAAGCTCCTGAGCTTCGAGAAGGTCGGCATTGCCATACAGCCAGCTTAGTTCCTTGGTCTCTTCACTGGTGAGTTGCTGCTCGGTTTGTGTGGCAATGATGCTGCCGCTTGCTGTTTTGAAAAAGAGTATCATAATAATCCTGTTAACCTTATTATATAATAATGTGTATCTTAATATTCTGTGTTGCCCCGCTTGCAGCCTTGCGACTTAGCGGTTTTTACCGCTACAAAGATAGCAGATTATATCGAAAGGAGCAAAAAAGCTCCCATTTACTTGCTGTTGGTACTGGAAATCTTTGTTCAACGGATAGTGCAGGACCTCTGCACGAAGTGGGCAATCATCCTTTTCAGCGGGAACAAAGCGGCGAGATTTGCCAATCCCACCGAACAATGGCTTACCCCTTTTGCGCAAATATCCATAAAATAAACAAAAAAAGTTCCCAAAATTTGCGAATATTGAAGAATGGTATTACATTTGAAGACAAAAGTTTTAATCCTATGGATGCCGTAAACAATAAGAAGTAACGGAGAACTGGGAACGACTGACGAACAGCGAAGCCGCAAAGAAAATAGAACCACTTCGATAAGCGAGAGCAGAGAAAACTTGATTTCTATGCCGAGCGAAGAAGTGGTCGAACAAAGTTCAACCATTAAAGTAATAAGGAGGACAAGAGTATGATGACAAAAAATCCATTGCTCAAAGTTGTTGCAGCTGAGTATGTGAGCAACTATACCTTGCGCCTTACGTTCAGTACAGGTGAAGTGCGTTTGGTGGACTTTACTCCACTGATGCAGAAGGGCATCTGCCGTAAGTTGCAAGACCTTGACTATTTCAAGTCGTTCCGTCTCGACCCCTTCACAGTAGACTGGAACAATGAAATCGGTTTCGCTCCAAGATTTTTGTATGAAAGAGGGATTGTTGCATAATAACAACGATATTCTTATTTTGCCAGTGGAATAATATTTATTAGGCGACGAACCAGTAACAACCATAACATATACAGTAACCCCATAACCCGCAATGCCTATGAAATAGCAATAAACTATAAGACATATTGAAATAGAAGCGTTAGCTTTATTCTTGTTCTTCGACAATCGCCAATTTGAAAAGCACACAAGAGTAGAAGTTGATGCTCACGTCAGCGTATGGCGTGGGCTTTTACTCGTTTAAGTGTGCAATGGTGTTTGGCGATACCTCGAAGAACGTAGACGAAGTTTCAGTCCACGTTTTCTTTTTCTGTCTTTTCCCCAGCTTTGGACTACCTACACTTTATTAACTTTAAAACCAAACCAATTATGAAAAGACTTTTCTCACTTTCCGTGCTCCTGATGACAGTCATGCTGTCATTTGCCCACGACTTCGAGAAAGGCGGCATCTATTACAAGATTACCTCGTTGTCAGACTTGACAGTTGCCGTTACATATTTAGGAGAATATTCCGTTTCATATAGCAATGAATATACTGGTGCTGTCACTATCCCTTCTTCTGTTCATTATGATGGAAAGACCTATAGCGTGACGACCATCGACTATGGTGCGTTCTATGAGTGTAGCGGTCTGACCTCAATAGAAATCCCCAACAGCGTGACGGCCATCGGCAATAATGCGTTCTATGAATGTAGCGGCCTGACATCAGTCACCATCGGCAACAGCGTAACAAGCATCGGCAGTTCTGCGTTCGAAGGATGTAGCGGCCTGAAGTCCGTCACTATCCCCAACAGCGTGACGAGCATCGGCGATTATGCGTTCCGGCTTTGTAGCGGCCTGACATCCATCGTTGTAGAAAAGGGTAATACAAAGTATGATTCACGCAATAATTGCAGTGCCATTATTGAAACGGCTTCCAATACTTTGATTCGCGGCTGCAAAACAACTGTAATCCCTAACAGCGTGACGAGCATCGACGTTCATGCGTTCGATGGCTGTAGCGGTCTGACCTCCATCACCATTCCCAACAGCGTGACGAGCATCGGCGCGCGTGCGTTCGATGGCTGTAGCGGCCTGACATCCATCGTTGTAGAAAAGGGTAATACAAAGTATGATTCACGCAATAATTGCAATGCCATTATTGAAACGGCTTCCAATACTTTGATTCGC
>ODAJ014765450.1_pt1 | contig 32041 bp, 27 predicted proteins | sample 1539241 | NCBI WGS metagenome assembly ODAJ01 (sample SAMN02144231, study PRJEB22623) | gut metagenome | biome: sheep rumen | host: Ovis aries | place: New Zealand
AGCATCGGGATAGTTAGGAATATTCACGAAATTCTTGCTGTTGGTAACCACCACACCATCGGCCGCCAGATAAGGCAGATAACGGAGGGCTTCCATCGGTTCCATTGAAACAATAAGGTCTACCTTACCCTTTGGAATCAGGTCGCTGTAAATAGGTTCGGTGCTAAGGCGCAAGTTACTCTGCACGTCGCCGCCACGCTGGCTCATGCCGTGAACTTCTGCCTGCTTCAAATACAGACCAGCCTCAGTGGCAGCCTGTCCGATGATTGTGGCGATGGAAAGGATACCCTGTCCGCCTACACCACACAAAATAATATCTTTTTTCATTACTTGTTCTTCTTTTCTCTTAAATGACGCTGCAATGTCTGCATGCACTCGCGACGAGGAATGATGACACTGACACCCTTATATTCAATTTCTTCACGGATAATTCTTGTAATTTCATCCATGTTCTTAGGTAATGGAACAACCACTCTCACGTGTTCAGGAGCAACGCCCAAACCCAAACAGATGGCTTCGAACTTATTGGTTCCGGCAGAGTCTTGTCCACCAGTCATACCAGTGGTCAGGTTGTCGCTTATTACCACTGTGATGTTCGAGTTCTCGTTAACCGCATCAAGCAGTCCGGTCATACCGCTGTGAGTGAAAGTTGAGTCTCCAATTACAGCAATAGAAGGGAACAAACCAGCGTCTGCCGCTCCTTTTGCCATGGTGATGCTGGCGCCCATGTCGACACAGCTGGCCAACGACTGGAATGGAGGCAACGCACCAAGCGTATAACAACCAATATCGCCAAATATACGGTGGTTCGGATATTCGGCAGCCACCTTGTTGAGGGCGGTGTAAACATCGCGGTGACCACAGCCGTTACACAATTGTGGCGGACGATTAGCGAGGTTCTTGGCTGTACCGAACGACAACTCTGCAGCCACGCCCAAAGCCTTGGCCACATTGTCCGGATCAAGCTCACCTGTACGTGGTAGGTCACCAGTCAGGCGGCCTTTTACACAATAGTTGGCCCCAAGCAGGCCACGAATATCGTTTTCTACAACAGGCTGGCCGTCTTCAAACACAATCAGTTCGTCGCAAACACTTGCCAGTTCACGAATCTTGTCTTCTGGCAGTGGATATTGAGAAATTTTTACGATAGGAACATTCGGACCTACCGCCTCACATACGTAGTTGTAGGCAATACCACAGGCAATAATACCCGTCTTCTTGCCAGTTATTTTGTTCAGGACGTTATATTTTGAAGCTTCGGCAGCCTTCAACATGTCCTTCTGTTTCTCGACCAGTAAAAGATACTGTTTGCGGGCAATGCCAGGAAGCAATACCCAATGGCGGTCGGTGTCGGGGTTCAAACCGTTCTCAGCAGCTGCCTCTTTAATTTCAACGGCAGCGCGGCTGTGCGCCAAACGGGTAACCACACGCATCAATACCGGCAGTTTGAGCGATTCGCTCAGTTCGAAAGCAGCCGACATCATATCGTAAGCCTCTTGCTGGTTCGAAGGCTCGAAAATAGGAATCATGGCAAACTTGCCGTAAAAACGGCTGTCTTGCTCGTTCTGGCTACTGTGCATGCTCGGATCGTCGGCAGCAAGTACAACCAAACCTCCGTTCACCCCGGTAACAGCACTGTTGACAAAAGCGTCGGCACATACGTTCATGCCCACATGCTTCATACATACAAGTGCACGTTTACCTGCGTAACTCATACCAAGCGCAGCCTCCATGGCTGTTTTCTCGTTTGTACTCCAACGGCTGTGAATGTTGCGTTCCAAAGCCAATGGATTAGACTGGATGAACTCAGTAATCTCGGTTGAAGGGGTGCCCGGATAGGCGTAAACACCGCTAAGTCCAGCGTGAATAGCACCTAAGGCAATAGCCTCGTCGCCGAGTAATAGTCTTTTTTCCATTTATTATTGTATTTGTTTTATATATCGAAATGAACGAATTATTTTTCTATGTTTTTTATATAAGCTGCTCCGCGTCCATTGCCCACCTTAATGATCATATTTTGTTTTAGGAGGTCCGACAATGCACGCTCGATGGTCGTCTGGCTCACATCAGGACAGAATGCAGAAATGTCGGATTTGCGGACTTGTCCCACCTTTTTCTCGAAGACCATCCAGATGCGGTCTGCTTTCGACAACGAGCCTTTCCTGTTCGACGCTACCCTGTCGTTGAAGTCGCGGTACACTTTCAGGAAGAGTCCGAGGAAGTAGCGTACAAACGGCAGGTAGTTGTTACTGTTCTCGTGCCATCCGTTAGAGCAACGCCTCAGCGCATCGTAATACACTTCGCGCGAATTTTCAAGAATACGCTCCAAACTCACGTACATACCCGCGAAAAATCCTGCCTTGTAAAGCAGAAGCAATACAAGCAGACGGCTAATGCGCCCCGAGCCTTCGTGAAACGGATGAATACATAGGAAATCAAGCGCAAACTGTGAGATGAGGAGGAGAGGGTCGTAGGTGCCAGCCATAATTGCCTCATTGAAGTTCTTGCAGAGTTCGTTCAGCGCCTTTTCTGTATTTTCAGCCGACACAGTGCGAAACCGTTCCATCTTTTTCCCGTCGTCGCAGGTCTCAAACAACACGTCGTCCACATCTTTAAATTCACCCCCCTTTACCGAGGCCGAATAACCGAACAACTGCCTATGGAGTTGTAGAATTGTTTGTGGACATATAACAATCGAGGAATAGTTCTGGTAGATAGTAGACAATACCTCTCTATAGCCCGCTATTTCTTCTTCTGGCTTGTTTTCAGGAACCGCACTGTTGCTCACAAGGGCACGTACACGATCGGTCGTCGCAACACGTCCCATAATGGTATTGGCATATTGCGAACTTTCAATCAGCGCCTGTTTTTTTAAAGCATTCAACGCATCTGGTGCTGTCTCGAAGTACAGCTCTTGTCGACCTTTTTCTTCATACAACGCGGTAAGCAGCTTCACAACATCTGGCGAAAGCATGCGCCATGGCGTATTCGAATAGTCAAAAGAATGCATATTTAGTGTTGTTCATGTAAATTTGTACGTAAAAATAACCAATATGCACCACACTACAAACAAATTGCACCATTTTTAATTAAAAAGGTGCAGATTCTTCAGTTCCTTAGGCAATTTCTCTCTCCAACCCCTTTATTTCAGTATAATTTTACCTTTTTTACGCCGGGTTATTTTGTCTTGTTAACCTTTTTTCGTATTTTAGCAGTGTAAATATTACACAATACAAATCTGCCTTTAGACAATGTCTAATAATTTAACTTTATAGGCTATGACACCATATTTTGAATTAGAAAGAATGGCCGGTGAACTCACCAGCTATTATAAGTGTATTCTATGCGGTAGTCTGGGCTTACACCTCACCTTTCCGGAAGTACTCGACAAACCGCCACACGACGCCGACTTTATCACCGACTGCAATGCGGATAACCTATGGTCCATTATAGGATTTCTACAACAAAACGGCTACACTGTTTTTTCGTGGAAGGACCCGATAGTTGAAGGATTCGACAGGGAGGCACTAAACGGACGTGTTTATATACGTGGAGTGAAGTACATAAACGGCTACTCGCCCGCTGTAATTGATGTTACGTACGAATTAATCTGTTTCCCCGTTGAAGAACTTTACGCTTTGACGGTGTTAAAAAACGGAATCAGAATTTTAAACAGGGAAGGTTATATTTTTGCGCTAGGACTCTGTGAGAAGGAAAAACATCTTACAGAAAGAGACCGACTTTTGAAAATAGGCAAATCAGCTGGTGAACAGTGTTATAATGCCAACCAATTTAGCATCTGGTGACTTATTACCCTGTCTGTTGAAAACTTTTCTTTTGGAATCTGGTTGTGGCGAATCCATAAATGTTACTTTTGCAAAAAAGTGGAATTTAATGAAAAACATCGCCAAAGTTGCTCTCTTAACGGCTGTTGTGTTTACCGCACCAATTAGGTCGCAACAGTAGATACAATAGTGTGATAATTTATCTAAATAAAATAGTATGAGAAAAGAAAATTTTACAAGTTGCATGAAGCAGTACTTGACAATGACATAAATATGGTGTTATCTTGTATTGATGAAGGATTACATCTAAACGAAAAAGATGAATTTTGAATAATTCATTGGAACTTCCGTCTTGACTTTTACGGCTTCTGTACCAGGCCACTTTCACTTACCCCCAAAAAGAGTTATTTATCCCACATTTCGGCCATAGTCCCCCAATCAAAACATTTGGGGCATAAGAAGCCTTCTCCGAAACGACAAATATAAAGATTTAGAGATATTCTAATGAGAAACTTGATTTATTTTATCATAAGTTTAATTTTCGTTGGTTGCAACACAATAGTAGGAGGATATGGAAAATTTTCATTTCCAGATGAGATGGCCGGAATAAATAGTTCTATATTATATCTGAAAAAAGGAAAAACATTCTTATTTGTCAATAGCACTGATAGTATTGCTTACTATACGCATGGATCCTATAAGAAGAAGAGAGATTCATTGTATTTTAAAAGTGATAGTTTAGATTATCCGTTCATACAATGCGGTTATAGAAAAGGGAACGATACAACTATCAAATTTCTAGATTGTGGCGAAGTCGTATTAGGGTTCACTTTGTACAAAGATGGTAAATACATAGATCAAATGGAGGATAATGGAGAAATTCATTTGAAAAATATAAATGGGGCAATGAATTATACTTACTGTTTGATGGGGTCAGAACATCATTATTCCTTAAACATTCCCCAACATAAAGAGAAATATAACTATTTTATAGTTAATCACGTGAGTGATTATTGCCATTATTATAATGGTGGGAGTTTTACATTCAAAATGATTAAAGACTCCATTTATTCCAACTATAACATCTTAGATATTAGATATAATATAAAATTAAAATTGGTAAAAGGATGCTATTTGTCACAGTGATTTACAACTTACATACTCAGGAAAAATGAACACGTTTGGTATAATGACGTTCATATTGCATATACAAATGATTTCCCACAAAAAGTAAAACAAGATCATAAGAATGAAAAAAGTCATAATAGTATTTATTTTATTTAATTGCTTGTTTCACCTGCTTAATACTCCATTTTACCTTTTTAATAAGTTTATATATATACCTTCCTTAGTCGAAAGAGGGTATCTTAATAATGGGCATATTGCATATTCCGATGATCTATCAGTTGTTTTATTTTTTCCTGCAGTTATTTCTTTTCTATTGACATTGGCATTAAATAAAAAATCAAAGAGTTTAATTCTTTATGTTTGTTTACATAACATATATGTTCTATACTCATGGTTTTCAGAAGATCCTTTCGATGGGGAATTTATTTATACATATGTAACTAGTGTAAGTAGACTGTGTCAAACCATCCATCTACTATGGTTTCCTAATGACTGTATAGTATGGTATTATATAAACAAACTAAACTGGACGTTCGTCTATACTGCATATGTTGTATTAGTATATAATATCATTGTTTATTTGATAAAAAAAGTTCGTATAACGAAATCTGTTTAGACATTATGGATTATAACAACATGAAATATAGCTACTTCCCATACAATGAGGTGAAGACATAACAGAACACAAGGAAAAATATATGACATATAAAAAAGCCACCAGAAAAGTAAATCTGGTGGCTTTCTTTCTCTATAATAAATGATTTTACTTTGCAGTTACGGCACGCAAATTGATTGAATAATAGTGGCCTTCATTTTTGACAACACCATTACCATCAAATATATACCCAGCCTTATTCTCGAAAGAGAATGTAGATGTTGCATATTCAGTATTTAATACAAGAGTTAATGGACTAGGACCACAATCCATAATGTGCTCAATTCCACGTAAGAAAATTGTACGTCCTTCGAATCCTGGCACTTTGCTGGTAAATAGATATCCTGTCCTACCGACATATTCTCCATTTTCATCGAAGTATCCTCTAATTCTATCAATATAGCAATTGTCAATTAACTCCTGAAATTCTTCTATTGTCGGCATACGCCACTCAGAGCCCCAAAGTTGGGTCGCAACATCACCTGTATTTATCAGTGTTTTAAGCGAGTCTGCGGAAATATGCATACTATACGTGTCTATATCTTCACTTGCCCAATTGATTGAGAGACCTAAGTCAACAAATTGGTGTTTTCCTTTCTGTTCGCTGAAATCTCTGTTCACCATACGTTCGAAGGTTATGTCAATGTCTGAATGTACATCGGTAAGTTTCAAACCATGTTTGATGTTATAACCATTCAAGAATATATTCTTGCTATATTCCAACCATGTAGAGTCAACATCCTCACCTTCTCGCACATAAATTGAGTCGTATGGATCGTTAGGTGCAAGAATCTCAATAGTTCCCTGTTCCTCTGAAAATGCACGAATCGTGTCAGGACATAAGATGCGCACCTTGTAATAGGTGTGGAGCGTATCTGTCACAAAAATCGGATACACGACAAGATCTTCGTCTACAGCAGTCAGGTCGGCCGACCACTGGCTGAAGACCATGTTTTCCTGAGGCTTCTGTAGTTTCTCCAGCAACTCGGCAGAGCCAACCGCTGCTTTACCTTCGGTCACACTTTCAACTTTCAGAATGCTGAAACGGTCGCTATTGAGGTAGACCACATTATAGGTTTCAGTACCATTCGCACTTGCCGATTTCAATCCGTATTTTTCGACCGAACGTTTACGGATAACCGGACGGATATGGCCAGCCAAAGACTTAGAGAACGAAGCCCACATCTTCAAAGGCTTTCCACCGTCTTTGCTGAAACCAGACTGAGCGTCGGGAGTCGGAAGACAAACGCCCCAAATATCGGCCGCATAGGGGTTAAAGTCAGTAGCAACAGCATCGGACTTCTTCGTACTAGTCCAATATACGCTTTGTTCGCAAGGTACAAACTCTCCTGAATTGTTTTTGAACATACCGATTTCCACAGGGAGGAAAATAGACTTGTCCTCATATCCTGGAACCGTGCTGGTAAGCAGGTAACCGCTCTGTCCGTGATAGTCTTCAAAGTACTTGAACGTACAGTTTTCAAGCAGTTCCTCCCACGCATCATCAGAAGGAGTCGACCACATAGGACCCCAATTCACATAGGCAGCATCGTCGACCGACAGCAACCTGGTCAAACCATCGGAACCGTATCTGGTGCTATAGTCCGAAAAGACGCAACCTATTGTTCTACTTGTATATTTATGCCTGTGTTTGATGAAAAATCCCTTTTTACTTGTTTCATCTAAGTTACTATCGTCATAAGAGTCTTTCCAATGGTACTCATAATCGGTCGAAGGTTCGGTTTCCGCCCAAGCGAACTTTCCGCCAAGCGCATAATCGGTAGCACCGATATTATTGGCAGCCCAAAGGAAAGAAAGACCCAAGTCGACATACTCGTGTCCGTTGGCAGTCCGCATCTCACCATTCAAGAACACAACCGAGTCGGCAACGGCAGACAACGTATCGGTCTGACTACCATATTCCACAACAATCTTTCGGCTTGACGCATTCCCCTCATAAGAGACCTTGCTCACATCGTCGATGTTGAACTTCTGCGTTGTACCATCGGGATAATACATTTTCATAATCATAGCCGACGACAAAACAGTTGCAAAGGTACCGGCTGTTAGTAGTAATAGTTTCTTCATAATCTCATTTCTTAACAAGTTTAACAATCTGTTTGTCTGCTTTCAAAAGGTACACGCCCGATGTTTGGGGCAACAAGAGTTCAACTCCACCGTCTGATACTTTCTTTTGACTAACAACAGTGCCCGATGCCGAACAAAGCAATACGGTTGAACCCGCAGCCAATCCCTCAACCTTTACATGCTGGTTGTCGAGATAGACAACACGAAATTCATTTCCCTGCAACACAGGAACAGAAGTAAGATCAGACTCCGTAAAGTTGAAGAAATCCACGTCGTTTAAGTAGAACGATGCATAGGCATCGCCTTCAACAATCAGACTATCGGCAGAATGTGTGATTTTTGGAACAGATGACAACAGATAAGAATTCTTTGTTCCATCGTTCATTTGAATGGTGACATACGCATTATCCGCAATCACCGAAATAGCTCCCGACAAGGCAAAAGCTCCTCCCAAAATAATAGATTTTAATTCCATGGTAAAATAATTATTTATTTTTCTTCATATAAACAATCTGCATAGATGAAACTATACAAATGTTTTCCCTATTACTACTGCAAATGTAAAATTAAATTTAATCAATACAAAGGCAAACAGTTAATTTTTTGTTTGATATATTTTTTCTAACTCCGCATTCATCTCAGGCATCTGATTATTCCCTGGCTCTGACTACAATGAAAAAATTGTTAGCTACATCTTAAATTCATTCCTTCCGTGTTAGTCATTGACAAACATCACGATTCTAAATGCTTTTTGAATATTTTGAAAGAAAATCTGTAATAATCTATGTTTTAGGACAGATTTTTCTCTAATTTTGCAACAGATTTGGTAACAAGCGTGCGTTGTGTAAATTCACGCCTTGTGCAAGGGAATCAGGTGCGAAACCTGAACTGTTCCTGCAGCTGTAATCCATTAACGACGAACCAACAAACACGTCACTGCGAAAGCGGGAAGACTTTGGTTCTGAGGAGAGTCAGAATACCTGCCACTTCTAACTAAGTGATTAATTTGTCTCCCAGGATTTGGAGAAGTCAACTTATGAAATTAAAATTTAAATTGGCAACACTCGCCTATATAGCGGGCGGATTTCTATGTGCTACATTCGCTCAAGAAAAAGTCGAGACGCTTGAAGAAATTGTAGTAACTGGTACGGGTACCGAGCATTTGCTAAAAAATGCGCCCGTACAAACTGAAATCATCTCACGTAAAACGCTCGACAGCTACGGAGGTAAATCCATCGAGGAAATTCTTGGTGGACTGACTGCTTCTTTTTCTTTTGAAGAAGGCGATATGGGTAGCCAAGCACAGCTTAACGGATTGGGCAACAGCTATATATTGATTCTTGTTGACGGGAAAAGACTGCATGGCGACGTAGGTGGCGAGAACGACCTTAGCCAAATTGACCCCTTGAACATCGACCATATAGAAATCGTAAAAGGGGCACAATCGGCACTATATGGTAGCGATGCCATGGCTGGTGTCATCAACATTATTACAAAAAAACACCACGACGAAGGTATCTATCTTGAAAATACAACTCGTTACGGATGTTATAACGACATACGGCAACATAATGGTGTTGGACTGACCTACGGGAAACTCAACAGTTTCACAAACTTCCAGCTACAACATAACGACGGTTGGAGAAATACGACTCAAGAATACACCGAAGGGAAAGTGGTTAACGACTCCCGAAAAAAGACTTCGAACGAACGGACGAACTGGCAACTCGCTGAAAGACTCACCTACTCTTTTAATAAGAATTTTGAAGTCTATGCCGATGGTTCGTACCACAAAAAGAACATCTACCGACCCCAAGATGGTCATTACGCCAGCTGCGACGTATATACCTACGACCTGATGTATAAAAACATGTCGGCATCGGTCGGTTCGAAATGGAAACTGAACAAAAACGACCTGCTTTCCGCTGATGTCGACTGGAACAAACACGCCTATTTCTACAACTACACAGCCACTACGCTTACAGACGGTTACGACCCCTTGGGCCGTTTTACCAACTACTTCCCTTACTTCAGAGGGCAGAAAAGCCTGCAAAGCGACCAACAGCGCATTATTGCCAACGTGAAGGGCGTATTCAACCTGTCTAAAGAGAATAAGCTCTCGACGGGGATAGAATACCGTTACGACTATCTTAAAGCGCCTATGAGGACCGAGGGGGGGACAGCCGGAGACTGGACTGGCTCCTTCTACCTTCAAGACGAGTTCAACCCGTTTGCATGGCTGAATCTGACAGGGGGCTTACGGTTGAACGAAAATGGCAACTTCGGTTTTAGAGCGACGCCAAAAATAAATGCCATGTTTTCCGTTAAAGACTTCAGGTTCCGCATGGGATGGAGTCAGGGATTCAAAACACCTACCACTAAAGAACTTTATTACAGGTACCTGCACGTTATGGGTTCAAGCACCTATTTCAATATGGGTAATACAGACTTGAAGCCACAAACAAGCAATTACTACAGCGTTGGTGCAGAATACAGAGGTGACAAGTTTACAGTGTCAACCACTGTGTACCTGAACAAACTCGACAATATGATTACGCTGGTAAACGTACCTGTCGACGAGATTCCGGTTGATGCTACTTCGGCCTATATTGGCGATGGAAGTGGTGAGGTTATAGCCCGTAAATATAAAAATATGGAAGATGCGCAAACCCAGGGGGCAGACCTGAACATCACCTATAAAATCTGTAAAAATTTAAGTGTGGGGGGCAACTACAGTTACCTCGACACCAAGGCGCACGAATACAATGCAAGCAAGAAGAAACTGATAGAGGTCACCATCGACGGTATGGCACACCACAAGTGGAACGGATATGTGAACTGGAACCAAGCCCTAACCTCTGTCTACAAACTTGGCGTAAACCTCAGCACAAGGGGCAGCAGCAAACGCTACTACCAGAACAACGGCGACGGGGCACCTTTCCAGTTGTGGAGGTTAAATACCACACACGATTTTTCGAAAAAGGGGAAGCTGATGTCGTACCGCGCAGAGGCCGGTGTCGACAACCTATTCAACTACATCGACAAAACGATGCACCCTTACCACTTGGGCACCAACAATCCGGGCAGGACCTTTTACATAGGCTTCAGCATAAAGTTCAATCAAGGAAAAAATATAAAACCAACAAAAATATCTAACTCAAAAACATTTAGTGATGAAGATTAAATCATTAACAGCCGCTGTGCTAGCCTCGTTAGCACTGGCTATGGGTTTCAGTAGTTGCTCTGACGACGAAGAAGAGGCGAGCGTTACAAACAACTACTCTATTTACCAGAAAGCGGTCGACAACCAGGTTATTCTTGGTAAGAAAAACAACAAGGCTATTTTGCTAGTTGCCTTCGGCAGTACTTGGCAGAACGCATTCAAGGCCTTCGACAACACAGTTGAAGCCTACAAAAAGCAGTTCCCCGACTGCGACGTCTATATGTCGTTCAGCAGCGCAATCTGCATCAACCGTGCAGCCGCTGGCGAACACGCCAACGACAGTGGAGACGACAAGGCTGAACGTCGTAACTACTATGCGCCAAACTTCTGGTTGCACGCTTTCGGCTCGGCTAAGTATGAAGAAATCACTGTTCAGTCGTTGCAGGTTATTCCAGGTGAGGAATACAGCCGTGTCATCAACTATATTAAGGACTTTGCCAACAACAGTCTGGGCGATCTAGACGACAAATACTTGTCAAAAGTATCACTCAAATTGGGTACTCCGCTGTTGAACAATACCGACGACGTAGACAATGTGGCAAAAATCATCAACAAACTCTACTCGTCTGAGGCAAAGAAGGCTGCAGTTGCCTTTATGGGTCACGGCAACCCCGACAGTTACGACACCTACAAGGCCAACATCCGTTATACACAGTTGGAAGAGGCTTTGCAGAAATACAGCAAAAACTACTTTGTAGGTACTGTTGATATGCCAGACAACTACAAGCAGGATGTGTATGCCCGTATGAAGAGCGCAGGCCTCGAGAGCGGCAAGGTTATTCTTTATCCGCTTATGTCTATTGCTGGTGACCACGCTCACAACGACATGGCCGGTGAGGGTGACGAATACTGGGATGAGAGTGATGAAGAGTCGGAAGACAACAGCTGGAACGAGTACTTCTCTCACAAGGGTTACACTACAAAATGCAATATTAAGGGTCTGCTCGAAATTGAAGACATCCGCAAGGTGTGGATCGAGCACACCAAGAATCCTGTTGAGTTGGAAGACTACTACCACTCAATGTATCCTGAGGATTAAAGAATTAATTTTTGTTTAGTTATTTCCTAATAAAAAAGAATGGGACCAGTGCTAAATGCTTCTGGTCCTATTCTTGGTTTTTTAATATGAAGCATTTTTTTCTTTCTGTCTCACTACCCCTTATCTTTTCATCGTGTGCCTCTATGATGGCCGATGGTGGAGAGACGGCTTCCGACCTTTTATACCAATATCAGGATTCTATCCTTTGTCATACCGATGAATATGGAGACTCTATTTCCATTAAATATGCCAAAGGACTGAAAGTTGATTATAAGGGCGATGGCATACATGTTGCCATCAGCAATCCGGACCCGTCGGCAAAAAGTTCGAAAACCGAAACATTTGTCATCACAAAACCGTCGAGGCGTTTTGTCTGTACCACTGCGCTGCAACTTGGCAATTTTGAGGTTCTGGGCCTGGAAGACCTGATTGTCGGCACGAACTCGTTGAAAAACCTGTTTTCCGACCGTATTAAAGAACAAATTAAAGAGGGGAAAACCGTCAGAATCGGGAAAGAAGGAAACTTCGATATGGAAACAGTAATTGCGGCAAAACCCGATTTTATCTTTGTTTCCGCGTCGAAACATGGCGGGTTCGAATCGCTTAAAGACTGTGGCATACCTTTAATCCATCATCATGGCTATAAGGAAACCAATCCACTTGGACAAGCAGAATGGATAAAGCTGGTTGGATTACTAACAGGCGAGACAAAAAGGGCAAACGCCGTTTTCGCCGACATAGAGAAAAAATACAATACGCTGAAAAAGGAAATTGCGAAGAAGAAAGGCGGCAAAAAACTGCCTACCATTGTTAGCGGACGACAAATTAGGGACGGCTGGTACTTTGTGGGCGGCAAAAGCTATATGGCGCAACTCTTTAAAGACGCTGGTACCAACTACGTCATGGGCGACAATCAAGAGTCGGGCGGTGTTACCCACGATTTCGAAAGCGTATACGCTAAAGGCATCCATGCCGACTTCTGGCAGACCGACGGTTCATTTGACGGCGAATACACATTAAAAACGCTCGCGGCTGAAGATGAGCGCTACACAACTATGGATGCCTACAAGAATGGTAAAGTGCTGTTCTGCAACTTGGCAAAAACGCCTTACCGTGAGCTAGCCGGTGTGCAACCCCACTTCCTGCTGGCCGACTTTGTGAAAGCATTTCACCCCGACATGCTTCCACACTATACTCCACACTATTATAAACTGATAAAATAAGCATTGGCCAGACAAATGAAGAGGAATATTCACCACATACTTTCAGGCTGTCTTCTCTGCACTCTGAACACGTATGCGCAACCAACTACTGAAGGAGAAGCCCAACTACTGAACCAAGTTGTTGTTACTGGTACAGGTACGAGCCATTACGCCGAAAACTCACCTGTCGCCGTCAGCGTGCTTGATGCCGACGAACTGAAGAGTATTGGTGCCACCAGTTTGCAAGACGCTTTGGCTCAACTTACAACCAGCATCACCACCCAAACCAACGGAATGGGAACTTTTATCAATTTCAACGGTATCAGCGACAGCTACATCCTTATTCTTGAGAACGGACAGCGCGTCAGTGGCGACGACCGTTGGAATAGAATCAGCATCGACAACATAAAACGCATCGAGGTGTTCAGCGGTGCCGCCAGCGCGCTTTATGGCAGCGATGCTATTGCCGGTGTCATCAACATCATCACCAACGATAAAAGTAGCAAGGTAGAAGCTACTTCCTTCACCAAAATGCTCAACAACGGCCGTTTGAACCAAGATGTGAATGTCGACTATAATGTTGGAAAATTTTCTGGAAACACTTCGTTCAACCACCGACAGGCCAACAACTGGCAGAACAACCACTACCAAGAGTTCGACGAGGGGGATAGGAAGACTATTAAACTGACCGGACGCCCCATGTCGGTCGGCTATAAAAGCGAGAACATCAGCCAAAAACTCAAATGGAAGTTCAACGACAAGTGGAATATACATGTGCGGGGCAACTATTACGACTATGTGACCAACCGGCCACAAGATGCTACCTATTTTACCCAAAAGTCGTCAAAAGACTCTACGGAGAAGAAAGTGTACAGTTATACGTCGAAAAAAGCCTATACCTACGACCTTCACCACAAATCGTATGACTATGGAGGCGGATTGGAGTGGAAACCGACCAACAAAATGCAATGGTTTTTCGATGCGCACTGCGACAATTTCACGTCTCTATACGACTATTGGCAAACCGATAAAGAAGAAGCTAAAGACGAAATAAGGAAACGTACGCGCTACGTGAACGAAAATTTGAAAGGTATCTTCCAACTTACCAAACGCAACCAATTGTCGGCTGGTTTAGACTTTGTTCAGGAACACCTGGAGAGCGAGACCGACAATATAACTTCTGAAAACTCCTACTCCGAAAATATCTACCTCCAAGACGAGGTACAGGTCACAAAATGGTTGGGGGCGCTTGCCGGCATCAGATACACCTACAACAACAGTTTTGGCAGCCATTTCACACCCAATATTGGCTGTTTTCTCCACCACAAAGGACTTCAGTTCAGGGCCAGCTATGCCGGTGGATACAAAACACCAACCCTGTCACAGCTATATGCTACCGACCAGGCGAAAACATCTTCGAGGTACACCATCAGCAACCGCGACTTGAAGCCAGAAAAAAACACCTTCTGGAATCTTAACCTCGCCTACGGTAACAAGTGGATAAAGTCGGGGGTCAGTGCTTTTATCAACCAGATTGAAGATATGATTAACTACCGTACACTGACACAGTATGAGATCGATTCAAACGCAGAGCTTACCAGCCTCTATAACGAGGGGTGGACTACCATCAGGCAACGCAGCAATATCGATAAAGCAGAAATCAGAGGCATTAATTTCAGTCTGAAACTCTATCTGCCTGCCGGTTTCTCTTTGGGTGGCAGCTATACGTTTATCGATACCGAGGCTGAAACCAAGACGCTGAACACGGAGTCGCAAAGCTACGAGGTTACCAAGACTCCTGTTGACAAGAGTGTAAGGAATAGCGGTCAGATTAACGCTACATGGGATAAGAAATGGGGTCGATACGGCTTGAACATCTGTTTGAACGGATATGCGCAAGACAAGCGCTACAGTAGCACCTATGGTTACGCACCGGGCTACGGACAGTGGGACCTCACTACCCGCCACAGCTTCCATTTCGACCAGTTCATCCTCGAACCGGGTATAGGTATTGAGAACCTGTTCGACAAAATTGACGACAGTTACTGGAGTTCAAATTACTCGACAATCAGCCCTGGTCGTTCGTTATGCGTAAGTCTCGCCCTTAAATTCAAAGAATAAGTATGAAGATATACGTTGCAGGAATCGGACCCGGATCAGCTGATGATATAACTCCCGCTGTGCTTACCGCCATTAAAAACAGCGAGGTTATTGTGGGCTATAAATACTATTTCCAGTTTATAGAGCCCTACCTGCATACCGATGCCGTCTGCATCGACACCGGCATGAAGAAAGAACAGGAACGGGCCCAGATGGCTATCGACTATGCCATACAGGGAAAGACGGTCTGTGTAATTTCGAGCGGTGACGCCGGCATTTATGGTATGGCTCCACTTATCTGCGAAATGAAATGTAAGTCGGGGGCCGATATTGAAGTAGAGGTACTGCCCGGCATTAGTGCGTTTCAAAAAGCGGCTGCACTGTTGGGTGCGCCTATCGGTCACGATTTCTGCGTCATATCGCTTAGCGACCTGATGACACCTTGGAAACTGATTGAGAAAAGAATATGTGCGGCCGCCCAAGCCGACTTTGTAACGGCCGTCTATAATCCGAAAAGTGTCGGCCGCTATTGGCAACTTTTCCGTCTAAAAGAACTTTTTCTAAAAGAACGGAAGGGCAACACTCCAATGGGGTATGTCAGACAAGCCGGTCGTGACGAACAGAAAGTTGTTGTCACGACTCTCGAAAATTTTGATCCGAACGATGTTGACATGTTTACCGTTGTTATTATCGGTAACAGCCAATCGTTCTGTTTTGGCAGTATGTTTGTCACCCCCCGCGGCTATTATGGCAGCCTGAAAGACGATAATGGAGGGAAAAAGTATGGAGTTGGTCAGTCGATTATGATTGAATCGTTCCGGACTATAAAAAAGGAACTGAAAAATCCGGATGTTCCCCTCTACCGCCTGTGGCCTTTGCTCCACGCCATTCACACTACAGCCGATTTCGACATGGAAAACCTGCTGTGGATGGACGATAACGCAACTGGCAGAATGTACCAGAAAGTTGTCAATGGCGAAATAAAGACTATTGTTACCGACGTTACCATGGTGGCCAGCGGTATACGCAAAGGGGCGCTCCAACGCTTGGGTATTGAGGTGGTCTGCTACATCAACGACCCTCGGGTTATGACCATGTCGGAAGAGCTGGATATTACACGGGCACAAGCGGGTATGCGAATTGCTGCCGAGGAGCACCCCACGGCCCTCTATGCCTTCGGTAACGCTCCGACTGCCCTGCTCGAACTCTGTGACCTGATTCGGAAACAGAAAGTAAGCCCTGCCGGAGTTATCGGTGCTCCAGTCGGATTTGTCCATGTAGAAGAGAGCAAACACGCAATCAAGCCGTTTGTCCAAATACCCAAAATACTGATCGACGGCCGTAAAGGCGGCAGCAATCTGGCGGCTACACTGGTTAACAGTGTACTGACCTTTCCCGATGCCGAACAGTTAGAACCAGGAAGAGATGTGTAGCCTATGCAGAAATGTATCATAATAGGAATCAGCGACAAACACGGGCAATGGTTTCCGCCTGAAGTTGAGGCTGCAATACGTTGCCACCGTGTTTTTTCCGGCGGTAGGCGCCACTACGAGATTGTCAGGCCGCTACTACCCGAAAATGCGGAGTGGATTACTATTACCGTGCCTCTCTCGAAGGTGTTCGACCAATATGCCCAACATACCGAGGTGGTTATATTTGCCTCGGGCGATCCGCTGTTCTACGGGTTTGCCGCCACTGTACAACGCGAGTGTAAAGACTGCGACATAACCGTTATTCCTTCGTTCAACTCCATCCAACTGCTTGCGCACAGACTGAACATGCCCTACAACCATCTGGTTACAGTTTCGCTCACCGGCAGACCATGGGACGAACTAGACAAAGCCTTGATTGAGGGACAAAGTTTGATTGGTTGCCTAACCGACCACAACAAGACACCGCACCAAATATGGCAACGGATGACCGACTACGGCTACACTAACTACAATATGTATGTGGGTGAAAAGTTGGGCAACGAACTAGAGGAACGGGTATGTGTTTACAACCAAACGTACACTTACTCCACTCCAAATTGCGTGTTGTTGGAGAAGACCAGCGACAGAAACATACCTTTCGGTTTGCCCGACAGCGAGTTCTGCTTACTGAACGGTCGGAAAAAAATGATTACCAAAATGCCTATCCGGCTGTGTTCGTTGGCGGCGCTCGACCTGGTAGGTAAAAAAACATTTTGGGATGTCGGGTTCTGTACGGGCAGCATCAGCATTGAGGCCAAGCTACGTTTCCCACATCTGCACATCACAGCTTTTGAGGTCAGAACGGAAGGCGAACTACTTATACAACAGAATGCCAGACATTTTGGCGCTCTGGGCATAACCCCCGTTATTGCCGATTTTATGTCAACCGACCTTTCGGCATACCCTCAGCCCGATGCTGTCTTTATTGGCGGACACGGAGGGCAATTGCTACCTATGGTTGCGAAAATTAAAAGCGTTATGGCGACTGACGGATGCATTGTTTTCAATTCTGTTAGCGAAGAAAGCCTAGAACTCTTCAAAGAAGGAGTAACTAGTGTGGGAATGACCTGGTCTGAAGTCTACAAACTGACCGTCGACGACAACAACACCATTACAATACTGAAAGCGCAATGATCAAATACGAGCACATCAACGAAACTGGCAGACTCCTTGCTGAAAAAATAGCGGCGGAGTTGGGCGATGCCGATACCGACGCTGTCGTTTTTATTGGGGCCCTCGGCATCTGTGTACGCAAATTGCAGTGTCTTGTTTCCGACAAGTACACCGACCCGGCTGTGGTGTGTGTTGACACAACGGGCAAATGGGTCATACCAGTAATTGGCGGACATGTTGGCGGCGCTAACGACCTTGCACGGAAAATTGCCGCAATTATAGGCGCACAAGCTGTTATAACAACCCAAAGCGACAATACCGGTCTCTGGCCGCTCGACACTTTGGCAAAAACGTACGGCTGGCAGATGACGCGATTATCACGCAACAAAATGAATGAGGTTATTGCCAACTTCGTTAATAAAAAGCCTACCGCACTAGTGCTAGAGTGGGACGACGAGGGGACACGACACCTTCAGTCTTCGTGTCCGCCACACGTCCACTTATTCAGTTCGTTCCAGTCGTATACCCAGAGCAGTGCATCCTTCGATGTTGTAATTGCAGTTAGTCCGTATTGCCACGAAGGCCTACATTTACAATACTTTCCACAATGTATTCACCTGGGGGTGGGCTGCCAGAAAAACGTGCCTGCCCATTTGGCCACATCGCTAGTCGGAAAAATTACGGAAACCGGATTGGCCGTTCAGTCTATTGCATCGATAGCGACAATAGAACTGAAAAAAGACGAACCGATGCTGGCAGAGTTGTGTAAACTGCTGCCAAATGCCAAACAGCATATATATACGGCCAAGGAACTAGCAGAAATAGAGGTCCCTAACCCAAGCGAAAAGGTTTACGAAGTGACGGGCTGTTACGGTGTTGCCGAGGCAGCCGCCCTGGCCGAAGGTGGCCAGCTGGTAGTTCCCAAACAAAAAGTGAATACCGATGGTTACAACTACACTTTTGCTCTAACCCTTCAGAAACCGGAAGGACACATAGAAATTGTGGGTGCAGGACCTGGCGACCCTGAACTGGTCAGTGTACGGGGACAACGTTTCATCAGTCAGGCCGACTTAATCCTATATGCTGGCAGTCTAGTCCCTAAAGAGCTGACCCGAGGGGCGAAACCCGGTGCTGTAATACGCAGCAGTGCCGAACTAGACCTTGAAGAGCAGTTCGCCCTTATGAAGGAATTTTACGACAACCATAAATTGGTGGTGCGTCTGCATACTGGCGACCCCTGCATCTATGGCGCCATACAGGAACAAATGGCCTTTTTCGACAAATACCATATGGACTACCATATAACGCCAGGCATTTCCTCATTTCAGGCTGCCGCTGCCGAATTACGAAGCCAGTTCACTATTCCAGAACGCTGCCAGACGATTATCTTAACCCGTGGCGAGGGGCGCACCCCTATGCCCGAAAAAGAAAAACTGCGACTGTTGGCCCAACACCAGTCCACTATTTGCATCTTTCTATCGGCTGGAATTGCCGAACAAGTACAAACCGAACTGCTTGAGGGCGGTTACCCACCCGAAACACCTGTTGCAGCCTGCTACAAACTCACTTGGAAGGAACAGCGCATCTACCGCGGGCAACTGAAAGATTTGGCCCACCTACTTACCAGCAACAATTTGAAACTCACCACTATGATTGTTGTCGGTGAGGCTATCGATAACCGCGAAGGGTTGAGTAAACTTTACGATAAACATTTCGCACATCTATACAGAAAGGCTAAAGAATGATCTTGATTTTCGGAGGTACCACAGAAGGCAGAATGGCCGTTGAAGTGTGCGAACAAGCTGAAGGCACCTTCTACTACTCTACTAAAAGCAGTATGCAGCAAGTAGAGTTGCAGCATGGGGTGCGCCTTGCTGGAGCCATGACCGAAGCTGAAATGACGGATTTCTGCAAAACGCACGCAATACGCTGTATTGTTGATGCCGCACACCCTTTTGCAGAAAATCTGCATCGGACCATTGCTGGATTGGGACTTCCAACTATCAGATTACAAAGAAATTTCGATACAAAAATCAGCGGTGTCACCTACTGCAAAGACTATCGGGAAGCCATCGAAAAAATGCGGGAAGACGGTGTGGAGAAACTACTAGCCCTGACTGGCACAAACACCATCAGCAAACTAAAAGATTTCTGGCAACACATTCCCTCGTTCTTCCGCATCCTCAACCGTAAGGAAAGCATCGATTCGGCCGTTTCAGCCGGTTTCCCCACCAGCAGACTGCTCTTCTACAACGAACAGCACACCCTGCCTACACTGGAAGAAGAGGCGCTTTTAATGCGGAACATTGGTTGCGACGCCATTATTACAAAAGAAAGCGGAGAAAGCGGTGGTTTTGAACAGAAAGTAAAGGCCGCCTTGCAGTTGGGCATTCGCGTCTACGTGGTAAAGCGTCCGCCTCTACCTCAGAGTTGGACCTACGTGACAGGAAAGATTGGTTTGCGAAAAGCACTGGAGACTATGGTACCCGGATTTTTTCAACTGAAAACCGGATTCACTACTGGTGCTTGCGCCACTGCGGCAACTAAGGCCGCGCTTCTATCGCTCTTATACGACGAGACGCCTGAAACTATCGATTTCTCACTTCCCGATGGTGAGATTATGTCTATTCCTGTGCAAATAGAGGCGAAAGGTTCCGCTTCGGTGGTCAAAGATTTCAGCGACGACCCCGACGTCACCAGAGGATGCAGAATCACTTCTACGGTTGTATTGACTACGAATAACGACATTGTGTTCAAACAAGGTCGGGGAGTTGGCGTTGTCACATTACCCGGTCTCGGTATTCCTGTTAACGGACCTGCTGTCAACCCTACTCCTAGGGCTATGATGGAGGCCGAAGTCAGACAACTTACCAACCAGGGATGCGAAATCACCATTGCGGTTGAAAACGGAGAGGAACTGGCAAAACGCACCCTCAACCACAAAGTAGGGGTTGTTGGCGGCATCAGCATTATCGGCACTTCTGGAATTGTTTATCCTCTTAGCAATGAAGCTTTTGTACGAAGCCTTAAACGAGAGTTTGAAGTAGCAAAAGCCATTGGCTGCACCGAAATCGGACTAGTTTCTGGTAAAAAGGGAGAAACGGCCATACGCCAGCAAGACGACATCCGCTGCATCCATTATGGCAACTTTGTGGGTGAGGCCCTTGAACTGGCTCAAGACTTGGGTTTTCACAAGGTGGTGATGGGAATAATGATTGGTAAAGCCGTTAAACTGGCCGAAGGACACATGAACACGCACTCGCACAAAGTGCAGATGAACAAGGCGTTCTTGAAATCGATAGCCGGACCCGATGCCGACAAAATAGACGGAATTAATATGGCCAGAGACCTGTGGAACTGTATGCCAGACTCGTTCTTCAACAAAATTAAGGAGTTATGCTACTACCACTGCGCCAAAATTTTTACAAATGGTGAATTAATAGTTAAACTGATATGCGACGACCAAGTATAATGACACTGCTTTTGTTGAGCATTCCGCTTCTGGTAGTGCTCAACCTGATTATCGGCACAGTCAGCATTCCCGTTAGCGACGTTTTTAACATCTTGATTGGCAACGAGAGCGACGACCTAGCGTGGAACAACATCGTGCTGAAAACGCGGCTGCCGCAAACACTTACAGCACTAACTTGCGGAGCAGCCCTTTCGGTTGCCGGTCTGCAAATGCAAACATTGTTCCACAACCCGCTTGCAGGTCCTTCGGTATTGGGTGTTTCCAGTGCGGCCAGTTTGGGTGTGGCGTTCGTAGTGCTGGTAAACGGAACAATTGGCGGTAGCGTCATCAGCCAGTTCGGCCTCGTCGGAAATTCGGCTATCATAGTTGCCGCCATTGCAGGCGCTGTTTCTGTTATGGTTCTTATTGTTTATCTCTCGCAGCGTTTCGAGGGATACGTCACATTGCTGATTGTGGGTGTACTCATCGGCTACATAGCCAGTGCCATAACAGGCATACTGAAATACTTTTCTTCGGAAGAAGACGTAAGAGCCTATGTTATATGGGGATTAGGGTCTTTCTCGAAAATAACTGGCGGACAAATCACCGTATTTCTGTCACTGATGGGCGTTATGCTACCCATTAGCATGCTTCTGGCCAAGCCGCTGAACCAACTGCTTTTAGGCGAACAATATGCCGTAAATCTGGGTTTGGATATACGTAAAGCCAGACTCTGCATTATTGTAGTTTCTGGTATTCTAGTGGCACTGGTGACAGCCTATTGCGGCCCCATTATGTTTATCGGTCTGGCAGTACCGCATCTATGCAGGGCATTGCTATGCACAGCCGACCACCGTATTCTGTTGCCAGCAACGCTGCTCTGTGGTGCATCTATTGCCCTATTGTGCAACCTTATTGCCCGTATGCCCGGCTACGAGGGGGCGCTTCCAATCAACTCGGTTACCGCACTGATTGGCGCTCCGGTTGCCCTAAAAGTTATACTGAAACGGAACAGAAAATGAAAGACTTTTTGATAGGTGCCGCCACTTCGAACAGTGGCAAGACGACGTGCTGTATGGGACTTCTGCGTGCTTTGAGCAACATGGGGCTTAAAGTACAGCCCTACAAATGCGGACCCGACTACATTGACCCAGTTTTCCACAAATTGGCCGCTCGGCGCGACTCGGTCAACCTCGATGCCTTTATGGCTTCCGAGGAACACATTAAGAACTGTTTCGACTATTACGGTTCCGACGCCGACATTAGAGTTGTGGAAGGCGTGATGGGACTTTTCGACGGGTATAACAAACAGAAAGGCAGTAGCGCCGAACTGGCTATTGGGCTAGACATCCCTGTTATACTCATTGTCAACGCGCAATCGGTCGCGTATAGCGTTAGTCCGCTTATATACGGCTTCAAGCACTTCGACCACCGGCTGAAACTGGCCGGGGTCATCTTCAACAAGGTTGCGTCGGAAAGACACTACAACTTTCTGAAGGAGGCTTGTCTAGATGCCGGAACCGAATGTCTGGGATATGTGCCGCGTAACACCGCATTGCGGATTCCAAACCGGCATTTGGGGCTGACCATCTCAGAACAAGAAAAAATGGAACAACTGATTCAACTGGCGGCCAACGAGGTTGAGGCACATGTCAACTTAAAAAAATTACTGGATTTATGAACATAGCAGTTGCAAAAGACGAAGCGTTCAATTTTACCTACAAGGCGAACACCGACGCATTGGCACGTCTGGGAGATTTACGTTTTTTCTCTCCCATCGGCGACAGCCAGCTACCTCTGTGCGACCTGCTATACCTTCCTGGCGGTTACCCCGAGCTCTATGCTCCTGCCCTGTCGGCTAACAGCGGTATGCGACAAAGCATTCGGACGTATGTAGAGCAAGGTGGACTGACTTTTGCCGAATGTGGCGGATTTATGTACCTCTGCAACGAGATAGACGGTAACGAGATGTGTGGAGTCTTCAACATGAATGCCTCTATGCAGAACGCACACCTGCACTTAGGCTACCGCTCGATGCTGGTAAACGGAATAGAGCTGCACGGGCACGAGTTCCACTATTCCGACATCGACACCACCAATTTGAGTGGTGATGTCGTTGTCAAACAGTGCCAGACTTCTGCCAATGGCGAACCTGTTACTACTGCCATCTACCAGTTTAAACGTACCATAGCAGGCTACACGCACTGGTATTGGGCAGAGAAGGGATTTGAAAATACCTGGTTGAAAGAACTGATGAAATTATGAGCAAGAAACCCCTACACCCTATAATGCTGGTCGGTACAGGCAGCGATGTCGGGAAAAGCGTTTTGGCGACGGCCCTATGCCGTATTTTCCTACAAGACGGCTACCAACCAGCCCCTTTCAAGGCGCAGAACATGGCCCTCAACTCTTTCGTTACCCCCGACGGCAAAGAAATTGGCCGGGCACAGGCTGTACAGGCCGAAGCCTGCAAACTGCCGCCACATACCGATATGAACCCGCTGCTGCTGAAACCGAATTCTGAACATACCACACAAGTGGTGTTAAACGGTAAACCCATTGGCAACCGTTCCGCTTACGAGTATTTCAGAAAAGAGGGGCGGGGCGAGCTACGCCAAGCCGTACAAACCGCTTTCGACAGAATATCGGGTAACTACAACCCGATTGTTCTAGAAGGTGCCGGAAGTATCTCTGAAATCAACCTTCGAGATTCTGACCTGGTAAACATGCCGATGGCCCGGTATGCTAATGCCGATGTTATTCTGGTGGCCGATATTGACCGGGGTGGTGTTTTTGCGTCTTGTTACGGTAGCATCATGCTGCAAACCGAAGAAGACCGGAAACGTATTAAGGGCATTATTGTCAACAAATTCAGGGGCGACATCAAGTTGTTCGAAGAAGGACGGAAATTGTTGGAAGACATCTGCAAGGTGCCTGTATTAGGAGTTGTACCCATGTACACCAACATTGCTATTGATGCGGAAGACAGTGTACAACTCGAACATAAACACCGCACGGCTACCAGTCAGAAAATCAACGTAGCGGTCGTCCTTTTAAGGCATATCAGCAATTTTACCGATTTCGACGTATTGGAGCGCGACGACAGATTCAACCTTTTCTACACAAACAATGCCGACGACATAGCGGCAGCCGACATCATCATCCTTCCCGGAACGAAGTCGACCATCGACGACCTCTACTGGCTACGCCGTCAGGGAATGGCAAACGCCATTATCCGCGCACATAGGGACGGTAAGAAGATTATAGGCATTTGTGGGGGCTTCCAGATGTTGGGCCAGACTGTGAACGACCCCGATGGTATTGAGGGTAGCCTGAAGAGCCTGCCAGGACTTGGCCTTCTCTCTTTCGATACGACAATGACCGCCGAAAAAATAACCCGTCAGGTGGAATTCGAGTTCAATGGCTGCAAGTGCAAAGGGTACGAGATTCACCAAGGCCGAAGTACAACCGACCAGTTGGTTGTGAACGAGGGAAACTGCTGGGGAACCTACGTACACGGATTCCTCGACAACATGGCGGTTATAAACCAAATTGCCGATGGTATCGACTTACAGCAACAGCCAACAATCGACCTCGACACTTTCAAAGACCAACAATACGAATTGCTGGCACAGCATGTCCGCAATTACGTTGACATACCACAAATTTACCGCATTATTTCAGATGAGAGCTTATGATAAAGGGACATGGTGACGACATATACGATTACAGCAACATCAGCAGTAATTTCAGTGCTAATACATACAACCACTTCTGCCACGACGGACTCTACAAGTTTCTGTCTGAACAGTTGCCGACAATTGCGAACTACCCCGAAGCCGATGCTTCGAGTCTGGAACAAGACCTCTCCCTTCAACTAGGAATCAACAGGGACGAACTAATGGTCACAAACGGTGCTACCGAGGCCATCTACCTTATTGCACAAGCATTCAGCCACTCAAACTCGGCCATCGTAGGGCCTACGTTTTCGGAATATGGCGATGCCTGCCAAATGCACCACCACAATGTCAGATATTTGACCGACTTGCAACAGGTAACAAACGACCTGCAAATGGTATGGCTGTGCAACCCGAACAATCCGACCGGCCGTGTCACCCCCCTTGAACAACTAGAGCAGGTCATACTCGCCAACTCCCAAACGTTTTTTATCATCGACAGCAGTTACGCCCCCTTCACCAATCTTCCTTTACCAAGTTGCAGAGAGGCGGCAAAATACAAGAACGTGCTTCTCCTACACTCCATGACGAAAAGGTTCGCTATACCCGGACTCCGTTTGGGCTTCATCACCGGCAACCGGGTCTTGCTTTCAAAAATCAAGTCACAGCGTATGCCCTGGTCGGTCAACCAAATGGCCATCTGTGCAGGCAAATACCTGCTGAAGAACCAGCACCAGTACAACATCAACCTACTAGAGCTGTTCAACGAGGTGAAATACTTGTCGAAAGCACTAGCTGACACCCGTTTTCTAGAGGTGCAACCTACCGACTGCCATTTTATGCTGGTTGCGTGCCGATGTGGAAGCGCTAAAGAATTAAAGGAATTTTTGGCAACCCGACACGGAATCTTGATTCGCGACGCGTCCAACTTTTGGGGACTAGACGACTCCTTCTTCCGTGTTGCTGTACAGTCACACAGCGAAAACGTGAATCTTGTAAAGGGTATTGAACAATGGAAAAACTCTTTATAGACTACCTTTTACCACTATTCGCTGGCTGGTTGCTCGACTTGAAATTCGGCGACCCGGAAAAACTGCCCCATCCGGTGGTCTACATGGGCAAATGGATCGCTTTTTTCGAGAAAAAGCTCAACCGTAACCGGTATCGTATGACCAAAGGTGCCACATTTGCCCTAGTTAGTGTTGTGCTGACCTTCACCTTCGGTTGGTTGTTGCAGAAAATGACTGTCTCGATTGCAGGTGAAAACCTCCTGACCACCATTGTAACCGTACTGCTGAAAACTGTGCTGGTCTTCTTCTGTCTGGCGGGCCATACCCTTCGGAAAGAGGTAGAGATGGTTTTCGGTGCGCTTGGAAGAGGTTTGTTGGAAGGGCGCAGACAGGTTGCACGCATTGTAGGCAGAGACACTAGCGAACTATCTGCAAACGAGGTTAAGACAGCCGCGCTCGAGACCCTTGCTGAAAATTTGAGCGATGGTGTCGTCGCTCCCATCTTCTGGTTCCTTTTGTTGGGAGTACCCGGAATGCTGACCTACAAAATGATTAACACAATGGATTCTATGATTGGCTACCAAAATGCCAGATATAAAGACTTCGGCTGTTGGGCCGCCCATATCGACGACATCGCCAACTACCTGCCTGCCAGACTTACCGCTCTGCTTATGCTGGTTGCCAACAGCCTGCGCAAACGCAGCATCACTGCTTTCTTCCCGCTTTGGAAGTTTGTCCGTACATTCGGACCTGAACACGCCTCGCCAAACAGCGGATGGCCAGAAGCGGCACTTGCCGGCATCTTAGATTGTCAGTTCGGTGGTCCACACAACTATTTTGGTGAAAAATTCAACAAGCCCTATATCGGCACACATTATAGGGATTTAGACGATACCGACTTGCATACTAGCATTTCGGTATGTTTGGGTGCTGAAATTGCCTGTATACTACTAACAACGGTTATTCTCTGCCTATGCACAACACTATTCTAGAAACAAGGAATCTTTCCATCGGTTACAAAAGCACCCGAAACGAAACCGTACTCTATAGAGACTTGAATGCACAGCTCAAAAAGGGGGAACTTACCTGCCTGCTTGGTAAAAACGGCTCGGGGAAGTCGACCTTGTTGCGCTCGCTATGCTCCCTCTTACCCACATTGTCGGGTGAAGTGATTATTGCAGGAAAGGAAAAGGGAACGTACAGCATCAGAGAAATTTCAAAACTGGTGAGCATTGTACTAACCGATACAGTCCGCACGGAAGATATGACCGCCTATGAGGTGATTGCCCTCGGTCGCACCCCCTATACGGGTTTCTGGGGTAAACTTGACGATGCCGACACTGAAAAAATAGACCAGAGTATTGCCCTGATTGGCATTGCCGACCTTGTCGACCGCAAGATGCAGACTCTCTCTGACGGTGAACGCCAAAAAGTGATGATTGCCAAGGCGGTTGTGCAGGAAACTCCCATCATTCTTATGGACGAGCCTTCGGCCTTCCTCGACTACGCCAGTAAGATAAAGCTGCTGCAACTGCTGCGTACACTAACCCGAAAACTCGGGAAAACCGTATTGATTTCCAGTCACGACATGGAACACATGCTACAAGTTGCAGACCAGGCATGGCTGCTCGACAAAGAACTCGGATTTGCCCACGGCCCCACACACGAACTATGCCATAACGGTACCATTGGCAAATATTTTAACTTAGAGGGTATCTGCTTTGACCAGAAAAACTGTAGATTTGATATCGATTTAGAAAAATTATGACCGTTTCATGAAACAATACACCGACCTATTTATCGATTTCGACGATACGCTATACGACACACGCGGCAGTGCACAGAGAGCGCTTAAGGAACTCTACAGCGTGTGCCACCTCGACGAGCATTTCACATCTCCCGATGTGTTCTTTAACGAGTATTGGAAAACAAATGTACAACTGTGGGGGGAATACTCAAAAGGGCTCATCAGTCGCGATTACCTGATTGTTGAACGTTTTAAACGCCCTCTAAGTGTTGGTAATTTCGACCATATTGACGATGAGATGTGCCTTTCTATGAGCGACAAGTTTCTCGACCTCTGCACCTCTTTTACTATTGTGGTGGAAGGCGCCCACGACCTACTCGACTACCTGACCGACAAGGGCTACCGCCTACACCTGTGTAGTAACGGTTTCCACGAAGTCCAATTCAAGAAACTGCGCAACGCACACATGGAAAAATACTTCGATACGGTCATCCTTAGCGAAGATGCAGGTGCAAACAAACCTTCAAAACAGTTTTTCGACTTTGCCCTACTAAAAAGCAAAGCCTGTAAAGCCAACACCCTTATGATTGGCGACAACTTCGACACTGATATGCTGGGAGCTATGAATGCAGGTATCGATACCCTGTTGTTCAACCGCTGGGACCAGAATTTTGTACCTCCGAAAAAGGTGGACTTTATTGTTAACGCGTTGAACGAAATTAAAAAGATTTTATGATGCAGTTGGAAAAAAGAATTGTTCTGATTACGGGTGGACAGCGTTCGGGGAAGAGTGCGTTTGCGGAGAATATGGCCTTGTCGCTCTCCAGCCAGCCTGTTTATATGGCTACCTCACGCATTTGGGACGATGATTTTGCACAGCGGGTGAAGGTTCACCAAGAAAGACGCGGCCCTCAATGGACTAATATTGAGGAGGAGAAAGAACTGAGTCGGCACCAGGTGGAAGGGCGTGTTGTGCTTATTGACTGCTGCACTCTCTGGGCCACCAACTACTTTTTCGACTTGAAAGAAATTGAACAATGTAAAACTGCTCTAAAGGCGGAATTTGACAAACTGACTGAACAGTCGGCTTATTTTATTTTCGTTACAAACGAAATTGGGCTTGGAGGCGTCAGCGAAAACGAACTCCAACGCAAATTCACCGACCTGCAAGGCTGGTTAAACCAGTATGTGGCAAGCAAGGCCAACGATGTGTATTTTTTAATCTCTGGTATCTCGCTAAAAATAAAATGATTAAGCCCATCGACCTATCATTATCCCCAATGTTGCAAAACAAGATTGACAACCTGAACAAACCCAAGGGTTCGTTGGGTAGGTTAGAGTCGCTTGCGCTGCAAATTGCGCTCATTCAACATTCAGCAAGTCCCGTTCTGCAACACCCCTGCCACCTGCTATTCGGCGGAGACCATGGTATTGAACGGGAAGGGGTGTCAGCCTCTCCACGCGAAGTTACGTGGCAGCAACTCATTAATTATGGGAAAGGGGGCGGCGGCATTAATATGTTTTGCCGGCAACACCATTTTTCGCTGCGTGTGATAGACGTCGGCGTTGACCACCAGTTCGACCTTACAGAAAACAGCCACATCACAGACCGGAAAATTGCTTATGGCACCAAAAACTTCTGCTATGAGGCTGCAATGTCGGCAGAAGAATACCAACGGGCGCTAGATATTGGTGCCGAACAGGCCGAAATATGCTTTAACGAGGGATGCAACGTCCTATCCGTTGGCGAAATGGGCATTGCCAACACTTCCCCTTCAAGCATCCTGATGCACCTGCTACTCAAACTTCCTCTCGAAAAATGTGTCGGAGCGGGCTCAGGACTTACTAAATCGGGCATCAGACACAAGTATGAGGTGTTAAGCAAGGCCGTCGAAAAATTTAATCGGTGTAGCAATAAAGACGATATAAACTTCATTATCCGCTATTTTTCCGGTTTCGAAATGGTCGCTGCTATAGGAGCCATGTTGAAAGCCGCAGAAAAAGGTATGATTGTCTTAATTGACGGGTTCATTATGACGGCGTGCGCATTGGCAGCCTCAAAACTAGACCCTAATATCACCGGTTATACCGTTTTTTGCCACCAAGGCGACGAGGGAGGACACAAACTAATGCTTGAAAAAATGAACGCATCGCCACTACTCCACCTCGGTCTGCGTCTGGGTGAAGGTACGGGTGCGGTCTGTGCCTATCCGTTACTGCAATCGGCCGTAAACATGCTGAATGAAATGGACAATTTTGCCCATGCCAACATAACAAAATACTTTTAAATGAAAAAAGCCATCTATCAACTGACAGCAACACTCTGCTTCTTTACCCGCCTACCTTTTTGGCGTTTAGTGCAAGTGCCTAAAGAGTACTACAAACGTGTTGTTCCCTATTGGCCTTTTGCCGGATGGGTAACCGGCAGCCTTATGGCCCTCACGTGCATAGCTACCAGTTGTTTTCCCATCCATATATCGGTCATTCTGGCTTTGGCCGTCCGCTGTTTGGCAACAGGCGCCCTGCACGAAGACGGCTACGCCGACTTTTGCGATGGGTTCGGAGGTGGCTACAACCGTCAAAAAATACTCAGTATAATGAAGGACTCCCACATTGGCACCTATGGTGTACTGGGCCTAATTCTTTATTTTGCATTACAAATCAGCACCATGAGCCACGTTTTAGGCTCGGTGAACAACCGGCTAACCTTGTTTTTACTGATTGTAGTAGCCGACTCTACCTGTAAATTCATATCGTCGACCATTGTCCATGTTCTTCCGTATGCCCGAACAGAAGAGACCTCCAAAAACAAGCTGGTTTACGCAACATCGACTATTGGAGAAATCGTTACCGGACTTATTACCGCAGCACTTCCAATTGCGCTTATTGGAATCTGTTTCCCAGATTCTGGCTGGTTGTACCCAATCGGTATAGCCGTACTAGCGGCTTCCATCAGCGCCGCATTGTTGTTCTACTATATGAAAAAGAAGATACAAGGCTACACTGGCGATTGTTGCGGAGCTACATTTATCATTACCGAAGCGGTTTTCTATCTGGCATTACTGTCAGACCTCAGCAATCTTCCCCTTTTTAGCCGATGACAACAAACTAGAGACAAGAAGGAGTATACTACGAATTTAATAAAGAATGCATTGAGACCTGAAGACGGAGTACTACAACGTGTGTATCCCTTCCCGAAACGTTGGATACTTCAAGGTTGGAAGCAGTTCTTTCCGCATCCGGCTTGTATCACCATAATAAGGTACTTTCCCTATAGTTATGAAATCCTGCGTCAGAGGAGCACGACATCCGGTAAGCAGAGAAAACTTCTCGAAAAACCACGCGGCAGTACGGATCATCCACATGGGCATTACCCAAGGACGATGAGTCCGCCACTCCTTCGTTGCCTCGTCTAAAAACTCCTTGAGGGTTTGAACACCATCATCACCAAGATGATAGATGCCAGATGCCGTCGGTGAAAGAATAGCGGCTTTCGTTGCTGCCACATAATCCTCCGTAGAAATCAAATGGATGTAATTAGGTTCTTTCCAGATACCCAGCAAATAGTGACGAGAAAACCAATGTGCAGCATCAATCATCAAGATTCCTTTCCCATAAACCATACCGCAACGTAAAATCACTTTTTCCAATCCAGTTTCCGCCATCAACAATTTCTCCTCCTCTAAGCGAGTTCTCGCATGGGCTGAATTGGGTTTCCCATCTAACCGACCCGTCGCAGGATGCTCTGGTGTCGTGTTCCCTTCCACATGCGGGAAACTGAACAGAATCACCCTCCTCACACCCGCAGATTTTGCAGCTTGTAGAAGATTGGAAAAATACTGGACGTTGGTAGTCGGAAGAAACTTCTCGGGATTTCCCATAAAAAGTATCCCGGCAAAATGGATAACGGTATCGACGCCTTTTAGAGAAGATTCAAGAGTACTCGCATCCCTCAAATCCACCTGATAAGGTCTAACCTTTTCGCTTTTTAACAAAGAATCGGGTAAGGGTTTCCTATGCCAAAGAAGGTGCAGTTCCACCTCATCGGAGAGAAGCCCCTTCGCCAAAATACTTCCTAAATTTCCTGCAGCACCCGTTATCGCTACTACTTGCTTTCCCATACGCCTAATATGTGTTTAAGAAATTCTTTATGTTTATGGTTTTCAGACTATAACAAATAGAAATACAGTTTGTTACATACTATAACAAAAATAGAAAAATTTTCGGAGCATTCCAAGCAGTTCAGAAAAGGGGGTGGTAAAAACGACTTCGTACAGAATTGCATTTGCTCTGTTCTCATTCTTCTGAAGATTCACAACAAAAGAGCAGTAGTATTCATCTGATTTTGAAA
>ODAJ012173291.1_pt1 | contig 32016 bp, 30 predicted proteins | sample 1539241 | NCBI WGS metagenome assembly ODAJ01 (sample SAMN02144231, study PRJEB22623) | gut metagenome | biome: sheep rumen | host: Ovis aries | place: New Zealand
ACGTGTTTTGTGCCCTAAGGCACAAAACTGGCAGCGCGTTTTACGCGATGCCTTTCCAATAAAATGAAGCATTTTATTGGAAAACAGTATTAGCCAAAATCCCTCTCCCCGAAAGGGGAGAGGGATTTTCGTTGTGAAGAAAAGAAAAACAGGCTGCTTTCCCTTTCGGGAATCCAGCCTGTTTTCCAATATCGGTTTTAGTGCCAATGAATGGAATGGCGCGTTGCCCGCACAACATCCGCCTATGATGCCGACGGAGGGCCCGCAAGTAATCTGTGCTTGCTCTGCGGGTTTTAGGTGCCGATGTCACCGATGGGTGCCGCCCATCTCCTGTATTATATATACCACAAAGATCAATTGATGTCAATAGGAAATTGTGAAAAATACATGAATTTTGGCAAAAAATATTCTTTGATCCTGTCAAAACTCACAACAGCACAGAAAAGCGCAAAAGAAAGGGGCGCGGATCGGCAGCGGGCACAAGATGTTGTACCCTGGAAGGAAGCCTATAACCAGCAGATTTCTCCGCTTCGGATGTCGTACACCGCGCCGCGCACCTCAAGCCCGTCCGCCGGGATCTCCGGATGGCAGGCAAACTCCTGCCGGATCAGCTCCACCGCGTGCCGGACATTCAGCCGGCAGGCGCGGTCGGGATCGCGCTCGTCGCCGACGGCGCGCCGGATCTCGTCTGTGATATAGGCGATGCTCCCCTCGCCGCCGCCGGCAAGCGCCGCGGCGATCGCGCCGCAGCCGCTGTGGCCGAGCACCAGCACCAGGCGGCAGTGCAGATGCGCGGCGGCGTATTCGATGCTGCCGAGCTGGTGCTTGTCCAGTACGTTCCCGGCGACGCGGATGACGAACAGCTCGCCGATCCCGGCGGAGAAGATGCTCTCCGGGATGACGCGCGAATCCGAGCAGCTCACCACGATGGCGCAGGGCCGCTGCCCCTCCTCGGCGCTCTGCCTCCGCAGCGCGGGAGAGACGTCGCCGATGGGCCGCTCCGCGTCCAGATAACGCCGGTTCCCTTCAATCAAACGGTCCATGACGCTTTGATTCATGCCTGTTCCTCCTCAAAGTCGCACAGCAGCCAGCAAAAGCCGCCGGACGGGATCGTGATGTGCGAAAGCTCCGCCGCCTCGCCGCTGAGCAGATCGTGAAACTCGCCGAGCTCACGGATACAAACGCTCTGTTCTGACGCAGAGAAATTGAACAGCGCCACCAGCTTCTCGCCGCGGAACCAGCGCCCGAGGCCGAGCACGGCGTCGCTGCCGGTGTCCACGATCCAGGTGTCCGCCGCGCCGTCAAAGACCCGGTGCGCGGCGCGCAGGGCTTCGAGGCGGCGCAGACCATGGAAGATGCGCCCCTCTGGGGAGGCGGGATCGCGGCGCTTTTCGGCGGCCTGCCAGTCCATCGCGCCGCGGTGCAGCCAGCGGCTGTCGGCGGATTTGAGCGGGTCTGTGTGGTAGCTGTAGTCGTTTTCCCGCGCGATCTCGTCGCCGCTGTAGAGCACCGGGATGCCGCTGAGCGTGAACATATAGGCGTGCAGCGTCAGATCGAGCCGCAGCGCCCGGTCGAGCCGGGCGGCGTCGCCTTCGCGCCGCGCACTCTCCACGCCGCAGAGCGAGGCGGTCGTACCGCACAGGCGCGCGTCGCCGAGGCGCGGATCGTCGTTGTACAGCTCGCCGCGCGCCTCGCTTCCGGGAAAACGGCCGGTCAGATAGTCGTTGAGATACTTCTTGTGCGGGACCTCCTCCATCCCGAAGCGGCCGAGGAAGGCGTAGTCGAGGCCCCAGCCGATGTCGTCGTGGCAGCGCAGATAGTTGAGAAAGCCGTAGTCCTTCGGCAGGGCGAAGACCTGCCCGAGCTGGTGGCGCAGCAGGCGCACGTCCCCGGTCGCCACGGTGTGCCAGGTGCTCGCCATGGTCGTGACGTTATACAGCAGGTGGCACTCGGGCCTTTCCACCGGGCCGAAGTAGGGCACCACCTTGCTCGGCTCCATCACGACCTCGCCGAGCAGCAGCGTGCCCGGGCAGACGATCTCGCAGACGATGCGCATCATGCGCACCAGCGTGTGCACCTGCGGCAGATTGCGGCAGCTGGTGCCGAGCTGCTTCCAGATATACGGCACCGCGTCGAGGCGGATGACGTCCACGCCCCGGTTGCAGAGAAAGAGCATGTTCTCGGTCATGTCGCAGAACACGGCGGGGTTTGCGTAGTTCAAATCCCACTGATAGGGGTAGAAGGTGGTCATGACGACCTTTCCGGCCTCCTCACACAGGGTGAAATTCCCCGGCGCGGTGGTGGGGAAGACCTGCGGGACGGTTTTTTCGTATTCCTGCGGGATGCTCCAGTCGTCAAAGAAGAAATAGCGCGCCTGCGCCTCCCGGTCGCCCGCGCGGGCGCGGCGCGCCCAGGCGTGATCCTCGCTCGTGTGGTTCATCACGAAGTCGAGGCACAGCGCGATGCCGCGGCTGTGGCAGTCGGCGGCGAGGGCGGCGAGATCGTCCATCGTGCCGAGCTCCGGCTGCACCCGCCGGAAGTCGGCCACGGCGTAGCCCCCGTCGCTGCGCCCGGCCGGACTTTCCAGCAGCGGCATCAGGTGCAGATAGTTGACGCCGCATTCCTGCAGATAGCCGAGCTTTTCCCGCACGCCGCCGAGCGTGCCGGCAAAGGCGCTGACGTACATCAGCATCCCGACAAGCTCGTGGCCCCTGCACCAGTCCGGATTCTGCAGGCGCTGCCGGTCCAGCGCGCGCAGCGCCTCCCCGCGCGCTGCGAAGCTCCGGCGCAGCATTTCGACAAAGGCGCCGTATGCCGCTTCGTTATGGTCGTACAGGCCCAGAAACAGCGCCTTCAGCTCGGCCTCCCGGGCGGAAAGGCGCGCGGAAAACGCCCCGCGCATGCTTTGCTCCATGGTCGCCGCCCCCCTTACTCTGTCTCCAGCTCCGCGAGCGCGCGCAGCTTTTCCCGCAGCGCCGCCCAGTCGGAGAGCATGTCATAGGGCTCGTCCTCGGACAGAACGCCGCGCCGCAGCCCGGCGGGCAGCAGCCCCGCGCGGTCGCTGTCGAGGTCGAAAAACCAGCTGTCGCTGCCGTAGTAGGCCGAAAAGCGCGCGACCTCCTCCCGCAGCGCGGCGTAGCCGTCCAGCGCCCCGTTCAGCGCCCGGATCGCCTCCTCGGCGCGGTGAAGGATGTCCTCCATTTCGCGGATGCGTTCGATCTGATCCATACGAATTCCTCCCGACATTGTTTTTCTCATCTTAGCACAAATGCCCGGCAGCCGCAATTGCCCGGATGGCCTTTGCGCGAAAAAGGGCGAATTGTTTGGCAAATCCTTCCGCTTCCGATTGACTTTTGCGCCGCGAAACGATAAACTGAACATGGACCCATAAACGTTAGGAGGAAATTTATGAAAGTGAGAGAGAACCTGATCAAGCTCTGCGAGAAGATCAACGACGGCCATTACAAGATCACGCCGGACTGCGCGGAGTACAAGCTCTTCGAGCAGTGGATCACCGACGAGCAGATCGCCGTCATGATGGCGCTGACCAGCATGAAGCCGTCCCTCGTGCCGATGGTCGCCCGCAAGGCGAAAATGCCGGTCCAGCGCACGAGAGAGGTGCTGCGCGAGATCACCGATATCGGCCTTGTCGTGCAGGTTAAGGTGCCGAAGGTCGGTCTGGAGATCTATCTGCTGCCGCCCTACACCCCCGGTATTTTCGAGTTCCTGCTCATCAACGAAAAGTTCTGCCTGGCGCACCCCGAGATCGCCTACGCCTTCCAGCAGCACGCCACCACCAGCCAGATCGAGCACGCGCCGAACACCCCGATGGGCGCGGGCATCATGCGCGTCATCCCCGTTGAGAGCGCCATCCCCGCCGGGACGGAGCAGATCGACAACGAGCGCTGCAGCATGTACCTCGAGGCCAACGAGGGCCATCTGAGCGTTACGCCCTGCCAGTGCCGCCGTGTGCGCCGCCTGATGGGCGAGGGCAGCGGCGACCTCGACGAGGGCCTGTGCATTTTCATGGGCCATGTGGGCGATATGTTCAACAACACCGGCAAGGGCAGGCCCGTCAGTGTCGCCGAGGCCAAGGCGCTGCTGAAAAAATGCGAGGATCGCGGCTGCGTCCACCAGATCACGACGCTCCACCAGGGCGAGACCTTCGCCATCTGCAACTGCATGACCGAGAGCTGCCTCGCGCTGGGCCTGAGCCAGTACTACAACACCCCCGCCACCTCGGCGAGCAACTATGTGGCCGAGATCGACAAGGAAAAATGCGTGGCCTGCGGTCAGTGCACCGACCACTGCGCCAACAACGCCATCCAGATGGGCCAGAAGCTCTGCGCCAAGACCCCGATCGAGCACAGGCACCAGGAGCTGCCCGACGACATCGAGTGGACGCCGGAGCACTGGAATCCCGACCACCGCAACAACCGCGAGTACATCGCGCCCGAGGGCACCGCGCCCTGCAAGACCGCCTGCCCCGCGCATATCGCCGTGCAGGGTTATCTCAAGCTCGCCGCGCAGGGCCGCTACCTCGACGCGCTGGAGCTCATCAAGAAGGAAAACCCGCTGCCCGCCGTCTGCGGCCGCATCTGCAACCGCAAGTGCGAGGACGAGTGCACCCGCGGCTGCATCGACCGCGCCGTCGCCATCGACGAGGTCAAGAAGTTCATCGCGGACAAGGAGCTTGACCGCGACACCCGCTTCGTGCCGCAGAAGCTCTACGACTTCAGCGACAAGAAGATCGCGGTCATCGGCGCCGGCCCCGCGGGGCTGAGCTGCGCCTACTTCCTCGCCGCGGACAACTACCGCGTCACCGTGTTTGACAAGAACGAGCTGCCCGGCGGCATGCTGCGCTACGGCATCCCGAGCTTCCGCCTGGAAAAGACCGTGCTGGACGCGGAGATCGACGTGCTCAAGGAGCTGGGCGTCATCTTCCGCTGCGGCGTGGAGATCGGCAAGGACCTGACGGTGCAGCAGCTGCGCGAGCAGGGCTTCGACGCCATCTATCTGGCCGTCGGCGCGCAGAAGTCCGCCTCCCTCGGCATCCCGGGCGAGGAGCTCAAGGGCGTCTGGGGCGGCATCGACTTCCTGCGTGAGGTCAACGCCGGCGCCAGACCCGCCATCGGCAAAAAGGTCGTCGTGGTCGGCGGCGGCAACGTCGCGATGGACGTCGCGCGCGCCGCGGCGCGTCTCGGCGCCTTCGTCACGGTGGCCTACCGCCGCAGGGAGAGCGACATGCCCGCCGATCCCGCCGAGGTCGCCGAAGCGAAGGAAGAGGGCGTGAAGTTCCTCTTCGAGCACAGGCCCGTGTCCATCGAGGGCAAAAACGGCAAGGTCAGCGCGCTCGTCTGCGAGGCCGGCACCATCAAGTGCGACGCGGTGCTCGCCGCCGTCGGCCAGCGCATCAACCTCGATGGCCTCGATCTCGGCGAGCTCAAGACCGACGAGAAGGGCCGCGTCCTTGCCGACGCCGTCACCTATCAGACCGCCCAGCCCGACATCTTCGTCGGCGGCGACGCCTATACCGGCCCGAAGTTTGCCATCGACGCCATCGCACAGGGCAAGCAGGCCGCCATCTCCATCCACCGCTATGTGCATCCCGGCCAGAGCCTCACGATCGGCCGCGACCGCCTGACTTACCGCGCCTTCGACAAGGACAACGTCGACTTCGACACCGTCAAGCGCGAGAACAGCAAGGATGCGCGCCAGATCCCCGGCCGGGACGAGGCGAAGGCTCTCAGCTTCCGCGACGACCGCAGGACCTTTACCGAGGAGCAGATGAAGCTCGAGACCGCCCGCTGCCTCGGCTGCGGCGCCTCCTTCGTCGATCCCAACAAGTGCCTTGGCTGCGGCGTCTGCACCACCCGCTGCAAGTTCGACGCGATCCACCTGCGCAAGCGCACGAACGTGGAGAGCATCGAGTACTTCGACCGCCCGAAGGTGCTGCCGAAGTTCGTCGCCGAGCGCCAGCGCAGGATCGAGATCCGCAAAATGCGCGAGCGTTAAGTCTTCCATGCACAGTCAAACAGGCGCCGCAGACGCGGCGCCTGTTAATCTGTCGACAAATCCCATTTCTGTCATCCTGAGCGAAGCGAAGGATCTTAAAAGTTCATTGCTTGAACAGATAATAAGATCCTTCGTCACTTCGTTCCTCAGGATGACAGCTCTATTTTGGCTTGAACAGACTTTGTCTGCAATCTGACAGGCACCGCAGACGCGGCGCCTGTTTTTTTCAAAAAATTTGTTTTTGATGCAACCTTGTTCCCGTCGGCGGGATTATGATGAGTGAACGCGTTCCATGACAAGGATGGTGAGGAGCTTTGACCGAAGCGAAGGCGCTGCGGCAGCTGCAGGGCGGCCGGGGCGAGGCGCTGGATTATTTCATCGACCGCTATGCCGCCTATGTCGCGGCGATCGTCCGCAACATCCTCGGCGGGGTGCTGGACGAGACGGACATGGAGGAAGCGGCGGCGGATGTATTCATCGCCTTCTGGCGCGCCTCCGGACGGGTGCGGGGGGACAATCTGAAGGCCTATCTCGGCGCCATTGCGCGCAATGAGGCGAAAAAGCGCCTGCGCGCACTGGGCCGCGAGCTGCCGCTCGACGACGATATCCTGATCCTCTCGCCCGACACGCCGGAGGAGCGGCTGGAGGAGCGGGAGCTGTATCGCGCGGTGCGGCAGGCGGTGCTGGCAATGGACTGGCCCGACCGCGAGATCTTCCTGCGCTACTATTATTACTGCCAGAGCGTCGAGACGCTGGCGCGGGAGATGGACATGAAGGAATCCACGGTCAAGTCGCGGCTCAGGCGCGGCAGGGAGAAGCTCCGATCCGTTTTGTCGGATCAGATTTAAAGAAACAGGAGGCGAAGAGCATGGAAGTCAAAATCTCCGATCTGCTGGACGGCATCGAGGACGGCTCGGTGGACATCCGGGCGGAGCGCGTCTCCACGGAACACATCAAGGAGCTGACAAGAATGAAACTGAACGCGGAACAACAGGGAAAGACGCGCCGCCTGTCCCGGCGCATTCTGGCGCTCGCGCTGGCCGCGGCGCTGGTGCTGGCGCTGGGCGTAACGGCCTATGCCATGAACGCGACGATCTCCAGCCCGCAGGCGGCGGAAAAGGTCGCGCGGGAGCAGCTTGAAGTGTGGAAGGAGCTGGGGCTGATCTCTCAGGACATGGTTTTCGATGGCCCGGCGGATCAGATCGTTGAAAACGAGGAAAGAAATGGCGGGGACTACTGGTTCGGACGCATCTTCCGGCACCGATACGATGTGCGCTGGTATGTCGGCTGGGACGGCAGCTCAAAATACGGCTGCAGTCTGGGCGTGGACACGCTCAGCGGTAAAATCACGATGGCCTGCTTTTTTGCCCTGCCGGATGAAAACGACGAGCCGGTGGGCGAGACACCGGTATATTCGCCGGACGGAATAGTGGAAGACTACTGGTATTTTTACAACAATTTCGACGACATCTTTCCCGCCGATATGACCGTCGACCGCCTCTGTACGCTGCTGGCGGATTACTGGGGCTTTGGCGGCTACCGCCTGGAGATGACGGGGGACCGCTATGATATGAGGAAGGACAGCTATGACCAAACGCATCTGCAGCCGATTGACGGCTCGACGCTGCTGCTTGACCTCCCAAAAGGCAACGGGAATTATCTGGCGATCTATTTTGACGGGGATCAGGAGGGCGCGCCGATGTATCTGGAGATGGATCAGTTTGCCGGACATGTCGGGGTGCTCATCGGCACCGGCCACGCGGTAGGGTAACGATTCGGAATGAGCCGCAGGGGAGGGACTTGCCCTTTTCCGGCGACAACAGCGAAATGACAGGAAAACAGTACGGCGGATACGCTTTTCTCTGCGTATCCGCCGTACTGTATATTTTCGGATCATACCGTTGGAACGGCCGGATACCGTCCACACAATTCCGAACTCCGAATTGTTCAGCAGCCGCAGCTGCTGCCGCAGCTGCAGTCGCCGCCGCAGCCGCTGCATCCACCGCAGCCGCCCTCGCTGCCGCAGCCGCCCTCGCTGCCGCAGCCGCAGCCGGAGTCGCCGGGCACGATCGGCAGCCGCCCGAAGGCCAGCAGCTCCGCCGCCGTGTCCGCGTCGCCGCAGTAGCCGATCACCGGCACGATGCCAGCGGACAGGAGCGCCGCCTTGGCCTCGCCGCCCATGTTGCCGCTGATCACCGCCGCCACGTCCTCGGCCTTCATCAGCTCGGCCATCGCCGCGTGGCCGTGCCGGTCCGTGACGTCGATGAGGCGCTTGGTGCTGTTGGACACGTCGTCCAGGTCGAAGTCGTAGATCGCAAAGCACTCGGCGTGCCCGAAGTGCTCGTAGATCTCTCCGTCCTTGTAGCTGACCGCGATCTTCATTGCAGCAGGCCCTCCACCACGTCGGCCATCGGGGCGATATGCGCGCCGTCCACAGACTCGATCTCACCGGCGTCGACCATCGTCGCCACCGCCGGGTCGATGGGCAGGCGCACGGAGTGCTCGATGGCAAAGGCGCGGGCCGTCTCCTCAACATGGCTCTCGCCGAAGATCGCGTGCTCCTTGCCGCAGTCCGGGCACTTGAAATAGGACATGTTCTCCACAAGACCCAGCACCGGCACCTTCATCAGCCCGGCCATGTTGACGGCCTTGGCGACGATCATGCTCACCAGATCCTGCGGGCTCGTGACGATAATGACCCCGTCGATGGGCAGGGACTGGAACACCGTCAGCGGCACGTCGCCGGTTCCGGGAGGCATGTCGACGAACATAAAGTCCACGTCCTGCCACAGCACGTCCGTCCAGAACTGGGTGACCGCCCCGGCGATGACCGGGCCGCGCCATACGACCGGCTCCGTCTCTTCTTCCAGGATCAGATTCATGCTCATCATCTGCACGCCCGTCCGGCTCGTGACCGGCAGCAGATATTCGTCCGTGCCGAAGGCGTGCTGCGTGACGCCGAAGGCCTTCGGGATCGACGGGCCGGTGATGTCCGCGTCCAGCACGGCCGCGTGGTAGCCGCGGCGCTGCATCTCGCAGGCCAGCAGGCTCGTCACCAGCGACTTGCCGACGCCGCCCTTGCCGCTGACGACGGCAATGACTTTTTTCACCGAGGCGCCATCACGCAGCTTTTTCCGAAAATCGACCTGCCGGCTGGCGCAATCCGACTGGCAGGTGGAGCAATCATGGGTGCATTCGCTCATATCATCAAATTCCTCACGTTTTTATTCCGCAGCGCGGTACTCCTATTATACCCCAAAAGCCGTTCCTGTCAATTCTTCTTTCCGGCGCGGCATTTTCTTAAAAATCCATATTTTTTCATTTTACCCTGTTAACATAACGCAAATAGTATTGTATAATAGCTTCAGCATCAACAGGGGAAAAGAGATAAGGAAAATGACAGAGAAGAAAAAGAAAAACCGGGCCAGGAGCATCCTGTGGGGCGTATTCTCGGGGCTGCTGACGGCGGTGATGCTGCTGGCGCTGCTGGTGATCCTGGACGGACGGCATACCGAGATCGAGCTGCTGGGCGAGGAGCACGTCACGCTCGAATACGGCGAGAGCTACGACGATCCCGGCGTGGAGATCCGCTCCGTGGGACGCATCCTGCCCGCCCTGGACGAGGCGCAGACGGTCTATGCCGCCGAGCGTTTCGATCCGACCCGCCTCGGCACACAGACGCTGACCTATACGGTCGCGCTCAAGGGCCGCGAGGAGCGCCTGACGCGCGAGATCACTGTGCTGGACACGCAAAAGCCCGTCATCGAGCTGCTGCCCTTCCAGCCGGGGCAGGAGCCGAGCTGGATGCGCGGCTATGTGGAGCCGGGCTTCACGGCGACCGACAATGTCGACGGCGATATGAGCGCCGTCGTTGAGGTCACGCGCCTGGACGACCGGGTGGTCTACCGCGTGACGGACAGCTCCGGCAACGAGGCCGTGGCCGAGCGGGAGATCCCGGGCATGGAGCCGCCGGAGATCGAGCTGCTGGGCGGCGCGGAGCTGAGCTTCCCGGCCTCGATGAGCTGGGAGGACCCGGGCTTTCGCGTCGTGGACGGGCAGGGCTGCGACCTCAGCGCCGCCGTCACGGTGGAGGGCGAGGTGACGCCCTATCACAGCGGCGACTATGAACTGCGCTATACGCTGACGAACGCGGACGGCGAGACGGTGACGGCGACGCGCCGCGTCACGGTGCAGCCTGTCGGGCAGTCCGACACGGTCTATCCCGAGAAAAAGACCATCTACCTCACCTTTGACGACGGCCCGAGCTATTATACGCCGCAGCTGCTGGACGTGCTGGCCAAGTACAATGTCAAGGTGACCTTCTTCGTGACCGGCAACCACCCGGACTACAACGACTGCATCGCCCGCGCCTACGAGGAGGGCCACTCCATCGGCGTGCACTCCTACACGCACAACTACTGGAACATCTACGCCAGCGAGCAGGCCTTCTTTGACGACTTCAACCAGTGCGAGGCGCTGATCTACGAGCAGACCGGCAGCTACACGAAGCTTTTCCGCTTCCCGGGCGGCAGCTCTAACACCGTCAGCAACTTCAATCCCGGCATCATGAGCCGCCTGACCCGGACCATGACCGACATGGGCTATTACTACTTCGACTGGAACGTGTCGAGCGGCGACGCGGGGGAGACGACGGACACCGACCAGGTGTTCTGGAACGTCGTCGGCGGCTGCGTCAACAACGCAAACGTCGTTTTGCAGCACGATATCAAGGGCTTCAGCGTCGCGGCGGTGGAGCGCATCATCGTCTGGGGCCTCAACAACGGCTACCAGTTCCTGCCGCTGGAGGAAAGCTCCTACGGCGCGCACCATGGCGTGAATAATTAGTTTTTAGAGTTTAGTTTTTAGTTTTTAGAAGAACGGGCCGGGGCCGACGGCACCGGCCTCAAGCGGAAACTGTTATGGTTTCTCGCAGGGGACGGCCCCCGGTCGTCCCGGCAGAAGGCATTGAAATAACAGTAAACGTGCGGCGAATCCGTATTTTGTTACGAATTCGCCGCACGTTTTTTCTAAAAACTAAAAACTAAACACTAAAAACTCACTTGATCTCCAGGCTGCGCTTGGCGGGCGCCTGCTCGACCTTCTTCGGCATGGTCAGCGTCAGCACACCGTCGGTATAGGCGGCCTCGATGCCGTCAACGTTGATGCCGGACACGTCGAAGCTGCGGCTGAAGGAGCCGTAGAAGCGCTCGCGCTTGACGAAGTTTTGCTTCTCGTCCTTGTCGTCGAGCTTGCGCTCGGCGCTGATGGTGAGCACATCGTTCTCCACGTCGATCTTGATGTCGTCCTTCGTGAAGCCGGGCAGCTCGGACTGCAGCTGATAGGCGTCACCGGTGTCGATCACGTCGGTGCGGAAGGTGCTGACGCTGCGGCCGCTGCCCCAGAAGCTGCGCTCGAGATCCTCCATCTCGCGGAAGGGATCGAAATTAGCCATACGGCGAAGGGAATGGTCAAAAGGAATCAGTTCAAACATAATCTATACCTCCAAAAATATATTTACACAGTTCATTTGAAGAAACTTTTACATTTCTCGTTACTTCATGTATATAAAATACTATGCTAAAGTTAATAAATATAGCATAAAATATGAACAAACTATGAATATTAGCACTCTGGCAAAAAGAGTGCTAATATAGAACAAAAAGAAATCCCGCTGTGTAGTTTGCACAGCGGGGTTACGATTATTCACGGGGAAGATAATAGCTGTTGATTGTCACGATCTCCGGTTTACCTTCGGACATCGCTTGCTCCCGGCTGTTGGCAAAGCGGAAGCCGGCCTTCCGGATGACCCGGTTGCTGCCGACGTTTTCCCGCACCGCCTCGATGCGGATCATCGGATAGCCGTCCGCAAAGAGCGCGGCGCAGAGAGCTTTCAGCGCCTCGGTCATATAGCCGCGGCCCCAGGTCGGGCGGCCCGAGCAGTAGCCGATCTCGGGCTTCGCGTCAACGATCCGAACCACGTCGATCATCCCGATCAGCTCGCCCGTTTCGCGCAGCTCGATCCCGTAGCGGTAAGTGTCCGGCTTGTCATAGTCGGCCAGCCAGCGCTCGACAATGGCCTCCGTCACGGCGACGGAGGCATGCGGCTGCCAGGTGAGATATCTTGTCACTTCCGGGTCGCTCGCCCAGTAGGTAAAAATGCGCTGTGCGTCATCTCGACGGATATGCCGGAGCAGCAGGCGTTCGGTTTCCAGTTCTTTCACAGAAGCTCGCCTCCTTTGATCCCGGTCAGATCCTTGATCACCTCGCCCGCGAGGATCAGCCCCGCGACGCCCGGCACAAAGGACACCGAGCCCGGAATATCCCGCCGCCCGGCGCTCTCGGCGGGCGCGAGCCTTTCACGCGGCTCCAGGGGCTTTTCCCGGGAATAGACAACCTTCAGGTGCTCGACGCCGCGCTTTTTGAGCTCCTTGCGCATGATCCGCGCCAGCGGGCAGACGGCCGTTTCGCTGATATCCGCGACGCGGAAGGCGGTCGGGTCGAGCTTGTTGCCGGTGCCCATGGAGCTGATGATCGGCGTGCCGGCGCGCTGCGCCTCCTGGGCGAGCAGGAGCTTGGCGGTGACGGTGTCGATCGCGTCGACGATGTAGTCGTACTGCGTAAAGTCAAACCGCGCGGCGGTGTCCGGCAGATAAAAGCAGCAGTGCGTCGTGACGCGGCAGGCGGGATGGATGCTGCGCACGCGGGCCGCGGCGGCGTCCGTTTTCAGCATGCCGAGGGTCTCCTGTGTGGCCAGCAGCTGCCGGTTGAGGTTCGAGGGGCTGAAGCGGTCGCTGTCGATGAGGTCGAGCGCGCCGACGCCGCCGCGCGCCAGCGCCTCCGCGACCGTGCCGCCGACGCCGCCGAGACCGAACACGGCCACGCGCGAGCGCGCGAGCTTTTCCATCGCCTCCTCGCCCAGAATCAGCCTTGTCCGCTCAAAAATGTCCATCCCGATCCCTCCGGTCCTGTCGCTTTTTTCACAGTGTAGCAACTTGCCCCCGCCCTGTCAAGCGGGAAAGCGGGAAGCGCCGCGGGAAATGCGAAACGCAGGGCCGCTGTTTTCCCCGGATTTCCCGCGAGAAAGAGGCCTTCTTCAACAGCGGCAAATGACGGCCTTTTCGCGCATGGGAAATCTATAATGAGCATATCCTTTGAAGCTTGGGGGAGGACAAGTATGGACATGGGTGGATCGGGGCGCTTTGCCGCTCTGAAAACGGCGCTGGGGCAGCCGGACCGGCGGATGGCGGGTCTGCTGCACGGCGCGGTCTTTTTCGTTCTGGGGCTGACGCTGAGCCTTTCGCGCGTGCTCGACGACGGGGCACCGCTCGGCATCGCAATGACGGCGGCGGCCGGGCCGGGGCTCGCGGGGGTGTGTACGCTGCTGGGTGCGGCGCTGGGCTATCTCAGCGGAGGCCTCGGCTGGGGCATCCGCTATGTGGCGGCGACGGTGCTGGTGTACACGATCGGCTTCGTCTTTCAGGAGACGAGCCTCTACCGCCGCAGGCTCTTCATGCCGGGCGCGGCGGGGCTCGTCACGGCGCTGACGGCGGTGATGGGCACCTACGGCCTGACGCGCGCGGGCCTGCCGCTGCTGGGACGCTTTGCGGTGGAGAGCTGCCTGGCCTTCGGCGGCTGCTATTTCATCCGCGAGGTCTTTTCCCGGGAAAAGGCGCTGTCGGAGAGCGACGAGCAGAGGCGCGGCGCGGCGGTGACGGTGCTGATCGCGGCGCTGCTGATGGCGATGAGCCGCCTGACGATCTTCGGCGGCGTGTCGCTCGGGCGCGCGGCGGCGCTGCTGCTGGTGATGTGCTGCGCGATGAAGGGCGGCATCCTCACGGGCGCGGCGGTCGGGACGGTGCTGGGCCTTTCGATGGATCTGACGACGGTGGGCGCGGCCTACTACACGCCGGTCTACGCCGTCTCCGGGCTGCTGGCGGGCGCCTTCGGGCGCTACGGGCGCTTTCTCTTCACGCTCGGCTTTGTGCTGACGCAGGGCGTGGCGCTCATCGGGCTCTGGAACGACGCGCTCATCGTCCCGAGTCTCTACGAGGGCATGATCGCGTCGCTGAGCTTCCTGCTGCTGCCCGCGTCCCTGCTCAGCCGCACGGGGCTGCTGCTGCAGACGATGGAGCCGGGCAGCGGCGAGCTCGGGCTGCGCCGCTATATGGCGCTGCGGCTGGGCGAGCTCGGCCGCGCCTACTCGGAGCTCTACGACACGGTGCGCCAGAGCCTCACCGGCACGTCCAACGACGAAAACATCGCCCGGGTCTTTGACCGGGCGGCGGACGCGGTCTGCGTCTCCTGCAGGGAGAAAAACCGCTGCTGGAACATGGAATACATGGACACGCTCGCGGCGATGAACGACGCGACCGGCGCCATGCGGCGAAACGGCAGCCTCTCCGAGCAGGACATCCCGGCGCATTTCCGGGACAAGTGCCTCGCGATGCCGGGCTTTGTCGCGGCGGTCAACAGCGAGCTGCGGGCGCTTTCCTACCGGAGGCAGATCCGCACGACGGCGGCGGAGAACAAGAGCGCGGCCTGGGAGCAGTACCGCGACATGGCTGGGCTGCTCGAGCGCCTCAGCCGCGAGCTGGGGGAGCAGGGCAGCGCGGAGCCGCTGGGCGAGCAGCGCCTGCAGCGCTATCTGCGCTCGCTGGACATGGAGGCGCAGACGGCGGTGTTCCGCGCGGGCGGGCGCCTGCGCGTCGTGATCGAGAGCGCGTCGCTCACGCCGCTCACGCGGGAGGAAAACTATCTCGACCGCCTCTCGGAGATTGTGGGCGTGCGCCTGTGCCAGCCGCAGGAGCTGGAGGGCGCGGCGGGGCGGCTGACGCTGCTGGAGGCCGAGCCGCTTGCAGTGTCGGTCGGGATCGCGGCGATGAAGAAGAAGGGCGAGAGCGTCAGCGGCGACAAGGGAAGCTACTTCAAAACCGACGAGGGGATGCTCTGCGTCATCCTCTCTGACGGCATGGGCAGCGGCAGCGAGGCCGCCCGCGACAGCCGGCGCGTGGTGGAGCTGCTCGAGCGCTTCCTGCGCAGCGGCACCGAGCCCGCCATCGCGATGCGCATCCTCAATTCCGTCATGCTGCTGCGCTCCGGCGAGGAGTGGGGCTATGCGACGGTCGATCTGATGTGCGTCGATCTCTTCTCGGGTGAGACCTGCTTTTATAAATACGGCGCCGCGCCCTCGTATGTGAAAAGCGGAGGCAAGATCCGGCAGATCAGAAGCGAGACCCTCGCGCCGGGCCTCACGGCGGGGGACGGAGCCGCGCCGGACGTCGTGCGCATGAAGCTGCGCCCCGGCTCCACGGCGCTGATCGCGACCGACGGCGTGGCCGTGGAGAAGGAGGACGGCTGGCTGCGGGAGCTTCTGAAAAGCAGCCAGGAGGATATGAAGGGGCTGGCCAAAACCGCCCTGCGGGCCGCCGAGGAGCAGTACGGCGCGGCCGACGACATGACCGTCATCGCCGTGCGGCTGGACAAGCGCGCATGACGGCGGGAAAAAGCGCGATGCGCGAGGTCGTCAAGGGCTCGTGCGAGCAGATCGTCCGGGTGCGCGTGCCGGTGCCGGGGGTGTTCCGGGAGGCGGTGTTCTTTCTGCATGAGGACTATCTGCGGCGGGGCGATCTGAGCCGCGAGGAGCTGCTGCGGCAGGCGCGCCGCGCCGCGGCGGACTATCTCACGCCCTGCCTGCCGCAGCGCCCGCCCCGCCGCTGGCTGCCGCCCGCGCTCTTTTTCACCGGGCTCTGTATCGGCCTCGCGCTCGGGCTGCGGCTATGAAAAAACAGACCGTGGATTGATCCACGGTCAGTTTTTGACTGCCTGCCTTCAGCCCTCGTAGAAGGCGAAGATCTGTTCCCAGTAGGCCTGCAGGGCTTCGGTCGTGTTGAAGTACAGCTCATGGCGCTGCCCCGGCATGCGCTGAATGCGGCAGCCCGGCACGCGCGCGGCGAATTCGTCCTGCGCCTCGTTTTTGACGAACACGTCGTTGCCCGCCTGGAAGAGCAGGATCGGGATGCCGATCTTCGCCGTCTCCTTCTTCGCGCGCACCTTCCAGCAGGCGCGGATGGCCTCGCGGCCCCAGCCGGCGGAGCCGGCGCAGGTCTGCAGGCTCCGGTCGGCGCACTTCATGGCATAGTACCAGTCAAAGCGCGGCTCGGAGTTCGAGGCGCTCTCGGCATAGGTCTCCGCCGGCGCCTCGGTGACCGGCGAGAGCGGCTCCTTCGCACCGGCACCGATGCTTTTCACGCAGGCGAAGGCGTAGGCCGCCGGGAGCGGGATCTTCCCGAAGCCGATGCCCAGCATCGGGGAGGAGAGCACGGCCTTTTGAAACAGCGCCGGGACTGTTTCGATGAGCCTTGCGCCGACGCAGCCGCCCATCGAGTGGCAGAAGAGGTACAGCGGCAGCGACCCGGCCGCGGGCCTGACCCGCGTCTCGGTCAGATGCCGGAGATCGAGCACATAGTCGTCAAAGCGGTCGGCGTGCACGACATAGGGGTTGTTGTTTGCGCGATAAGAGCGCCCGTGCCCCCGGTGATCGACGCCCCAGACCTCGTAGCCCGCCTGGAGCAGATAGAAGATGCTCTCGGCAAACTTCCGGATCGACTCGGTAAAGCCGTGGCTGATGACGACGACGCCCTTCGGCGCGTCGGCCCGGTAGTGCTCAAAGTAGATGGGCTGGCCCTTGACGCGCTCGTCAAAGCCGGTCTCCCGCCGCGCGGCGAGATAGGGCTCGACCACCGTGCGCATCTGCTCGGCGTACTGTCCGTCCTGGATCCACTGCATGATGATCCCTCCCGTTTTTTCTTTTACTATACCAGATCCTGCGGCGTTCTTCAATGCCTATTGCCCGTAAAGCGCGGCGACGCGCGCGGCCTCGCGGCCCATCTGGCGGCGCACGCTCTCGGGGGAGAGGATCTCCGCCTCATTGCCGAAGGCAAAGACCCAGGCGAAAAACTGGGGGCTCACCGCGACCTCCACGGCGATGATGAAGTGCTCGTCGCCGTCGGGCGTGAGGATCAGATCCTTGCCGAAGCGGTCGATCACGGCCCCGGCGAGGTGGTTGAGAAAGCGCAGGCGCACGCGCTGCTGCTCGCCGTTGAACATCCCGAACACCCGCTGCGTGTAGGAGGACATGTCAATCTTCTGAAAGGCCTCCCGGCCCTCGCGCCGCTGCTCGAGCGCCTCGATCTGCGTCATCTTGTCCACGCGGTAGTGCTTGAGGCGGCAGGCCGAGGCGTCCCAGGCCAGCAGGTAGTAGTTCTCGTCGTCCCAGATCAGCGCGTAGGGGCTGACGATGTACCAGGCGCCCTCGTGGCGCAGCCGCCGCTCGCCCGAGACGGTCAGCTCCAGGTATTTGAAGCGGATGGCCCGGTCGCGGGAGATCGCGCCGGAGATCTCGTCCACATTATAATACACGCTCTCATTCATGCTCTTGACCCGCCCGCGCACATAGACCTGCCGCTCCAGCAGCTGCGCGTCGTAGACGCTTGCGAGATTTTCCAGCTTCCGGATGAGGCTGAGGGTCTTGCGCTGGGTGATGAATTTGGAGCTCTGGATGCTGTCGACGAGGAGCTTGAGCTCCGGCAGCTCGAAGTCGCGCGAGGCGATGTAATAGCCGGTGGCGCGGTCCTTGCGCTGCACGATGTCCGCACCGAAGCGGCGCAGGGCCTCGATGTCGTCGTAGACCGTCTTGCGCTCGACGGAGATGTCGCGCCGCGCCAGCTCCTCGATCATATCCTGCACGGTGAGCGGGTGCGCCTCGTCGCTGCTTTTCATCAGATACTGCAGCAGATATAGCAGCTTGAGCTTCTGATTCGGTGATTTCGGCATGGTTCAGCCCTCCCATATCGGTGTTCAAACCAGTATAGCACAGATCACTGTCCAATAAAACGGACAATTCGGCAAAAGAAAAACTTTTTCGGGGCGTTTTTTCGGACAGGAAACATAATATCATTATGTCAACCGAAAGGGAAACAAAGGAACGGAGGTACTTATTATGAACGAAAACGAACTGCGCTGCTCCACCACAAGCCCTGTCCAGACGCTTACCGAGGCGCTGTATCTGCTGGCCTTTCTCGCCGTGCTGATCCTCAGCGCCGTACAGCTGTGACGGGGAACGGCATTGCCTTCCCCGCCTCTTGAATCGTGCCGAAAAAAGGGGTATACTGGGGGCAGAAAGAACAAAGGAAGGCGATGCCGATGAAACGGATGCGCACTCTGCTCTGCGCGCTGCTGTGCGCAGCGCTGCTGCTGACGCTGACGGGCACGGCCCTGGCCGCCGGGCCGACGCCATATCTGCTCGATGTGCGCGTCGGGGAGGTGACGGTCTCCCTGCGCGCCTACAGCGAGGAATACGCGGGCAACCTCTATCTCTCGCTGAGCGATCTGTCCCAGGCCCTGCGCGGCACGAGCCGGGAATTCCGCCTGGAGTATCAGAACAGCCCCGGCGACGGCGAGAGCTGGCGCGTGACGACCGGACAGGCGCCCGCCGCCGCCGATCCCACGCCCAAAGCCAGCACCGCGGCCCATACGCCGGTCTCGCTCTCCCTGCAGCGCAACCGCGTCTTTGTCGACGGCGGCGAGCGGCGCTACTACACCTACCGCTCCGACGACCGGGATCTCTATCTGTCGCTGGCGGATGTGCAGCTGATGCTGGATTTCACGGTCCGCGTGGACGGCGGGGGCGTCATGCGCCTCGAGCCGGACAAGCCCTTCGCGCCCGACCCCTATCAGCTCCGGAGCGAGGGCTATTTCGGCGCATTCAACGCGGTGCTGGTCGGCGACGCGGACACGGGGCGGATCTTCTTCTCGTCCAACCGCGCCTGGCGCTACCCGATCGCGAGCCTCTCAAAGCTGATGAGCTACCTGCTGCTGGCCGAGGCGGTCGAGGCCGGGGAGCTCGACTGGAAGGACAGCGTGCCGATCTCGCAGCAGGCGGCGCTGCTGTCCTGGTCGGCCGACGGCATCATCGGCCTCTCGCCCGGCGACACGGTGCCGATGGAGGAGCTGACGCAGGCGATGATGCTCGCCTCGAGCAACGAGAGCGCGCTGGCGCTGGCCGAATACGCCGCGGGTACGGAGGCGGCGTTCGTGGAGCGCATGAACGCGCGCGCCGCCGAGCTCGGCTTGCTCTCGGCCCGCTTCTATACGCCCCACGGCCTGCCGAGCTACAGCGCCAGCGGCCTGCCCGGCAAGCGGCAGAACGCGATGAGCGCGCAGGATCTCTTCCGGCTGAGCGCCGATCTGCTCGAGCGCTTCCCGGCGCTGACCGGGATGACCGAAAAGCAGTTTATCCGGCTGGACAAGCTCCAGTTTACCACCGCCAACTCCAATCCCCTCGTCTTTAATCTGCCCGGGGTCAACGGCCTGAAAACCGGCTCCACCAACCGCGCGGGCTACTGCCTCGTGGCGAGCCTGCCCGTGACCGTCGGCGAAGAGACGCACACGCTCGTCGCCGTCGTCCTCGGCGCGGAGACGGCGCAGGTGCGCGGCCAGGGCGCGGAGATCCTGCTGCGCTGGGCGCGCGGCTATGTGCAGGAAAACGGCTTCTGATGTTAAAAATTTGAACAGAAACAGCGCAGAAATGCCAAGCGGGCTTGCTTGCTCTTCTGCGCTGTTTTGCTATAATGAAGTGCGAAAGGTGGGAAAAGTATGATCGGTGAGAATATTTCCATTCTGCGCCGCGGCGCCGCGCTCTCGCAGGAGGCGCTGGCGGAGAAGCTCGGCGTTTCGCGGCAGACGCTGGCCAAGTGGGAGACCGGCGAGAGCGTGCCGGACGTGCAGCGCTGCGACGCGCTGGCGGAGCTGTTCGACATCACGCTCGACAGCCTCCTGCACGACGATCTCAGCCGGACGGAGAAGGCCCCAAAGGGAAAATATATCTTCGGCACGGTGACGGTGGGGGACAAGGGTCAGATCGTGATCCCGGTCAAGGCGCGCCGCCTGTTTCACATCGAGCCGGGCGACGACCTGCTGGTGCTGGGCGACATCAACCAGGGCCTTGCGCTGGTGAGGGCGGATCTGTTTCTGGAAGTGGCAAAGCAGATGCGGGAGGCGCGGGGATGAACACGGTACTGGAGGTCCGAGATCTGGAAAAGAACTATCCGGCCTTCCGTCTGGACCGGGTGAGCTTTTCGCTCGAGCAGGGCAAAATCACCGGCTTCATCGGCCGCAACGGCGCCGGCAAGACCACGACGCTCCATGCGCTGCTCGGCCTGCTGCACCCGGACGGGGGAGACATCCGCTATTGGGGGATGGCGTTCGGCGAGCATGAGCGGGAGATCAAGCAGCGCGTCGGCTTCGTCTCGGCGGGCATGAGCTTCTACAGCCGCAAAAAGCTCGGCACGATCACCGCCGTGACGCGGCAGTTTTACGAGCACTGGGATGAGGCGCGGTATCGCCGCTGCCTGCAGCTTTTCGCGCTGGACGAGAACAAGACGCCGGAGGCGCTCTCCAACGGCATGAAGATCAAATATTTGCTGGCGCTGGCCCTCTCGCACGGGGCGCAGCTGCTGATCCTCGACGAGCCGACGAGCGGCCTCGACCCGGTGTCGCGCGAGGAGCTGCTCGAGCTCTTCCTCGACCTGCGCGACGAGGGCAAGACCATCCTCTTCTCCACACACATCACCTCCGATCTGGAAAAGACGGCGGACAACATCCTCTACATCGCCCGCGGACGGCTCCGCGCCGATGCGCCGATCGGGGACTTCACCGAGGCTTGGCGCCTCGCGGAGCTTCCGCCCGAGGCGCCGGAGAGCGCGGGGCTGATCGGCCTGCGCCGCAGCAAAAGCGGCAAAACGGCCCTGCTGCGCGCCTCTGACGCGGCGGCCTGCCCCTACCCCTGCCGGCGGCCCGGCCTGGAGGAGATCATGGCGCATCTGGAAAAGGAGGCGGAGGGATGAAGAAACAACTGCTGAAAAAAGAGCTGCTGCTGTGTCTGCATCCGGCGGCGCTGCTGATGCTGCCGCTGAGCGCGCTGACACTGGTGCCGAACTATCCCTACGGCGTCATGTACTTTTACAGCGCTCTCGGGCTCTTTTTCATCTGCCTCGGCGGACGGGAGAACCACGATGCAGTCTACACGATGACGCTGCCGGTCGCGCGGCGCGACGCGGTCACGGCGCGCTTTCTGCTGGCTGCGACGCTGGAGCTTGCGCAGCTGCTGCTGGCCCTTGGTTTCGTGCTGCTGCGCCGCGGCGTCCTGTCCTCCGTGCCGAATGCCGCCGGCATGGACGCCAATCTCTCGCTTTTGGGCGAGGGCTTCCTGTTTTTCGGGCTGTACCATCTGGTCTTTTTCCCCGGCTATTACCGGGACGTGACGAAGGTCGGGACGAATTTCATCAAGGGCTGCGTGTTTTCTGCCGTGTTTATCGCGGCGGACATCGTGCTCTGCTACACGCTGCCCTTCATGCGTGACGTGCTGGATACCCCCGACCCGGCGCACATCGGCGCGAAGCTCGGCTTCACCGCCGTCTGCGCCGCCCTGTACGTCCTGCTGAGTCTGCTCGCCCTGCGCCGCTCGCAGCGAAACTTCGAGGCGCTGGACATCCGATAGCCCTTGGTCTTGCATCTTTCGGGCATCCGTGCTATAATCACAAAATATAGTAGATAAGTCTGCACTTTTTACAATATTTGTGAGCCTCCGGCTTTGGAAACGGATCTGCCATGAGAGAGACGAACGCGACCGGCAAGCACGCGGCGCCGCCACCGCCTCCGCCCGCGCCACCGGTCAGAGAGAAAATCGAATATTCGCCCGCGGAGCTCCGCTCCCGCCGGCGCGGGAAGTCCGTGCTCTGGGGGCTGGCTCTGGTGGTGGCGCTTTTGCTGATCTTCGCCCTGTCGCTGCGCGGCGCGGCGGAGGAGCGGCGTTTGCGCGAGCATCTGCGCGCGGCGGAGGACTGTTATGCCGCCGGGGACTATGACGACGCCCTCGGCCATTTGCGCCAGGCGGCGGCTCGCGAAGACAGCGAGGAGGTCCGGCTGCGCATGGTCGACTGCTATGAGTCGATGGGCAACTACGAGCGCGCCCTTGAGCTGCTGCGCGGCATGGATCTCGGCGACGCCGCCATCCGCTCGCGCATCGACGCCATCGAGCAGGCGCGCGAGCTTGTCCGCCAGGCCGGGAAGATCAGCATCGCGGGCATGGAGCTCGACAAGAGCGCCAGCTCCCTCATCCTGCGCCGCACGGCGCTGAGCGAGGAGGATCTGGCCCGCATTTCCGAACTCTACGCCCTGAGCAGCCTGAGCCTGACGGAGGACGGTCTGAGCGACCTGAAGGCCCTCTCCGGCCTCGGGGGACTGACGATGCTCGACCTGAGCGGCAACGAGATCCGTGATCTCGGCCCGCTGGCCTCGCTCGGCAGCCTGCGCACCCTGTATCTGGACAAAAATCCAATTACCGATTTCAGCCCGCTCTACGGCCTCGAGGAGCTCAACATGCTCAGCATCCGCGAGATCGAGATCTCCGAGGCGCAGCTGGCGGAGCTGTCGCAGGCGCTGCCGCACTGCGCGATCCACAGCGAGACCGCCGTGACCGAGTCGCGGGAGCTGACGCTCGGCGGCTTCACCTTCAGTGAGGACGTGACCGAGCTGGGGCTGAGCAACCTTCAGCTCACGGACATTTCCGCCCTCTCCGCCTGCCGGGAACTTCTGCGGCTGAACCTCGCCGGCAATGCACTCAGTGACCTCACGCCGCTGATGGATCTGCCCTATCTTGAGGAGCTGAATCTCAGCGACAATCAGGTCGCCGATCTGCGACCGCTGATGGCGATGCGCTCGCTGCAGCATCTGGAGCTGTCGGACAACGCCGTCAGCTCGATCGCGCCCCTTGCCACGCTCTCCGAGCTGCGGGAGCTGAGCCTCCGGGGAAATGCGGTCGCCGATCTCGCGCCGCTGCGCTCGCTGACGGCGCTCGAGACGCTCGACCTGGAGAACACCGGGCTGACCGACGAGGCGCTCGCCGTATTGGCGGAGATTCCCTCGCTCCGCAATCTGAACCTCCGGGAGAACCCGGCGCTCACCGGCAACGAGGTCGACGCGCTCAAGCGCGCGCTGCCCCAGTGCGAGGTGACGACCTCCACGCTCGTCTATACCGTGGACATCAACGGCGAGCGCAGGCGCATGGACGTCACGGAGCTGGACATCAGCGGCGCGGAAGAGGTCTTTCCCCTTGCCGAGATCTGGCAGCTGCAGGCGCTCGAGAAGCTGCGCCTGAGCGGCGACGGGATCAAGAGCATCTATGACCTGGGCGGCCTGAAGGAGCTGCGGGAGCTGGATCTGTCCGATAACGAGATCTCCGATGTGACGGCGCTGGCCTATATGACGAAACTGGAAAAGCTGAATCTCAGCAACAATCCGCTCGGCTCGGTGGCGGCGCTGCTGAACCTCACGCAGCTGCAGGAGCTGGACGTGCGCGGTACAGGGCTGACGCCGGAGCAGCTCGACAAGCTCGCCTCGGTGCTCAAGGACTGCACGATCCTGCACGACTGAAACACAGAAAACAAAGCGCAGAGAAACGAAGGCGTTTCTCTGCGCTTTTTCAGCTTTTTGCGATCTCCGCCGCCCGGCCGGACAGGAGCAGCAGCGCGATCAGGTTCGGGATCGCCATCATACCGTTGAGTGTATCGGCGAGCTGCCACGCGATCTCCCCGCCGGAGAGCGCGCCGAGGGGACACAGCAGCGCAAACAGCAGCCGGAAGCCGAGCACCGCGCCCTTGCGCCCGCCAAAAAGCCAGCCCCAGCACTCTTCGCCGATCAGAGCCCAACCGATGACGCTCGACAGCGCGAAAAACAGCAGGCACAGCGCGATGAGCGTCCCCGCCGGAAAACCCGGCAGCAGCAGCCCGAAGGCCTCCGCGGCCGCCGCCCCGGCCGAGGGCCGGGCTGCCAGACCGTCCGCCCCGCCGCGCCAGATGCCGGACAGCAGCACCACCAGCGCCGTCAGCGTACAGACGACAAAGGTGTCGATCAGCACCTCAAATACGCCCCAAAGCCCTTCCTCCGCAGCCCTCCCGCCTGCGGCGCAGGCGTGGACGACCGGCGCCGAGCCGAGCCCGGCCTCATTGGAGAATACGCCACGGGCAAGGCCCTGACGCAGCGCCTCGCGCATCGTCCAGCCGACGGCGCCGCCCCCGGCCGCCCGGAGGGAAAAGGCGCTGCGGACGATGAGGCGGAAGAGGTCCGGCAGCTCGCCGAGGTGCAGCAGCAGAACCGGCAGCGCGCAGAGAAGGTACAGCCCCGTCATCAGCGGCACCAGCAGCGCGGTCGCGTGCCCGACGCTTCTCGCTCCTCCGAGCAGCACCGCCGCGACGAGAAGGGAGAGCGCGAGCCCTGCCGCAGGCGGCGGCACGCCGAAGAGCTCCTGCGCCGCCCCGGCGATCTCGCTCGATTGCGCGAGATTGCCGATGCCGAAGCTCGCCAGAGCGCCAAGCAGCGCAAAAGCGGCCGCAAGCGGACGAAAACGCGGCCCCAGGCCGCGCTGAATATAGAGCATCGGCCCGCCGCGCGGGCGGCCCGCGGCGTCGGTTTCCCGGTATCGGACGGCCAGCGCGATCTCGGCGTACTTTGCGGCCATCCCGAAGAAGGCCGCGGCCCACATCCAGAACACCGCCCCCGGACCGCCGAGGAAGATCGCCCCGGTGACGCCCGCGATGTTCCCGGTGCCGACTGTGCCGGCCAGCGCCGTCGTGAGCGCCTGAAAGGGACTCAGCCCCTGTCCGGCGTCCTGCCCGGACGCGTGCAGCAGCCGCCCCGCCGTGCCGCGCCAGACCCGCCGGAGCCGCAGCTGCGGAAAGCCGCAGCGGACGGAGAGAAACAGCCCCGTGCCGAGCAGCAGCAGCTCCAGCCCCGGCCCCCAGACCGTGACATGCAGCGCCTGCAGAACGCGCATTTTGCTCCACCTCCCGGAAAAAGCGCGAAAAAGCCGCGATGAAGCGGCCAAATCATTAAAAATGATTAAAAAAACCGCGCGGCTCTTGTTTTGCGCGGACGGAATGAGTATAATGTCAGTGATTTTTCGGAAGGATCACGGGAGAGACGGAATGCTTGCCTGGCTGACAGAGAGCACGGTGGGACAGCTGCTGCTCACATTTTTACTATCCATGGTGCCGGTGGCCGAGCTTCGCGCGGGCATCCCCTACGGGGTCTCGCTGGGGCTGGACTACCACGCGGCGGCCGCTGCCGCCATCCTCGGCAACCTCTTCCCGGTGCCGGTCATCATCATCTACGTCCGCCGGGTGTTCGCCTGGCTGCGCACCAAAAGCCGCCGGCTCGACGCCTGGATCAGCGGCATGGAGCAGAAGGCCGAGAAGAAAGGCGAAAAGGTGCGCAAATACGGCGCTCTCGGCCTGTGCCTGCTGGTGGCGATCCCGCTTCCAGGCACCGGCGCCTGGACGGGCGCGCTGGTGGCCGCGGTGCTGGGACTGCGCATGCGCGACGCGCTGCCCGCCATCATCCTCGGCGTGCTGATCGCGGCGGCCATCGTCCTCGGCCTCACCTTCGGCGTAAGCTACATCTTTTGAGAATTCGGAATTCGGAATTGATAGGATTGTATGATCCAAATGCAGTAAAAATACCCCTCGGAACTGCGGTTCCGAGGGGTATTTGAGTTTATCGGTGCTTTAGTCGGGCAGGACCTCCGACCAGTAGTGCTGCTGATAGATGTCGGTGAAGCGGTAGAGGACGCGGGCGGTGCCGCCGAGGAGCGTGTCGCTGACGGTGATCTCCCCGGAGACGGTGAGGGGATTGCCGAGACAGTAGCTGTCCTGATACACGCCGTCATAGGAATAGAAGTCGCAGAGGAAATCGAGGCGGTCGCCGTCCTGCAGCTCAATGAGCCCGCGGGAGACGGTCTCGGTCTCGTCCTCTTTGTAGGCGGGCTCGGCGCCGGCGACGAAGCCGGTCGGGTGCTCGCCGTCAAAAATCACGATCAGCCGCACCGGCGTGCCGTTCAATAGCGCCGGGACGTAGCCCATCATCGTGCTCTCGCCGTCGACCTCGCTGCTGCCCATGTAGTAGTAGGCCACGGGCTGGTTGTTGAGCGAGAGCCAGGCGCCGCTGCGGTCGGGCAGGAGGTTGCCGTTTGCGTCAAAGGAGAAAACATTGTCCAGGCCGAGGTCGACATAGCCCTCGCCGTCGTCATAGAAGAGGTTGAGCGCCACATCCTGCACGAGGCTCCACTGGCTCTCGTCCATCGAGATGACCCAGTCGCCGTCGGCATTGCGCTGCCAGAAGAGGGCGGCGGAGTCGAAGCGGTGCGCGGCGTAATAGGCGGCGGCCTCGTCCGCGTCGGGCAAGGCGCGGCCGGAGAAGAAGTCGGCGCTGCCGAGACCGAGCAGGCTGCTCAGATCGCCGGACATGGCGGCGCCGAGCAGGCCGCTGATGTCCTCCATGCCGACGCTCTGGCCGCTGCTTCCGGACGTGAAGTCACCCAGCAGCGAGGCGTAGGGATTGTTCGAGCTGCCGCCGGTCGTGACCTGGCCGCCCGCCTCCACGCTGGCAAAGGCGCGGATGCAGTCGGCATAGTCGGCGTCCATGCCCAGCGCGTCGTAGGCCTTTACGGCCTTGTCCACGCCGGAGAGCTTCTTGAGCGGGAAATAGACCGACAGGCCGTAGGCATTCGTGACGCCGGAGCCGGTGCGGTTATATTTGACGGCGCTGCGCAGCGTTGCGGCCAGCTCTTCGCCCTCCGTGCTGCCGACGCGCTGGGCAAAGTCCACAAAGTCGATCTGGTCGATCCGGGTGGAGCTGGCAAACTCCTTGCTGTTGCCGCGCGCGGTGGAGACGCCCTGGTAGTCGCCGCCGGTGATCTTCTGCTTGAGGTCGGCGGAAAAGGCCTTCAGCTCCGCGGGCAGGGTCTCGCCGAGCTCCGCCAGATCGACGACGGAGAGCGTCGTCGGCTGTCCGGCGCATTTCTGGTTGCAGTAGGAGATGAAGTCGTCCACGATCTGCTTGCCGACGTCGAGCGTGGGCAGGGCGGGATCGGCGGCAAGGGAGGTGAGCCAGTTGGTGTAATACCAGCCGACGCCGGGCTCGGTCTCCTCGGAGGCGATCAGATAGTCGGCGTAGTCGGCGAGCATGGAGGCGTTTTCCACGGTGGCCATCAGGCAGGCGTCGAAGCCGATGAAGTCGTAGTGCAGCTTGCTCGCCTTGAGCGCCGAGGCCAGGGAGGCCAGCGACATCGAGCCGCTGCGGGTGTTGAGCTCGTCATAGCCGTAGCCGGAGATGGAGCCGCCGCCGTGATCCCAGAGAATCAGCTCATAGCGGTTGGCGGGGTAGGAGTCGGCGCAGAAGCGGATGAAGCTCAGGAGCGTGTTCGGGTCGGTCATCGCGCCGCTGCCGGCGGTCTTGCCGGTGTCGCGCAGATAGCCGTCGCGCAGCTCGAAGATCTGGTTGACGTCGGTGCGGATGCCGCGGGTCTGCCACTGCCTGCAGCCGCCGGTGCAGACGACGAGGTTCAGCCGGTCGCTGAGCTTGGCCTGCGCCATCTCCGCGAGGTCGCGGGAGGCCATGCCGCTGCGGCTCTCGAGGTCGGTGCCGCACATGTAGACCATCACGGTCACCTTGTCGCTGCCGTCGCCGCGGATGTCGGTGAATTTGGCCCGCGCGTTCGGTGCGACGAGGTAATCGAGCGAGCCGGTGTTGGCGCTGCCGCTCCAGGAGCTGCTGCCCCCGCCCGTCCAGCTCAGTCCACCGCCGCTCAGCAGGCTGCCGAGGGAGCCGATGCTCTGGCTGCTCTGGCTGCTCTGCGAGCTCTGGGAACTCTGGGAGCTTGTTCCGGGCAGAAGCGAATCATAGGCGGAGCTGCCGCCGGACTGCATGCTCTGGCTGCTGCCGCCGCTGCCGCCGCCGAGAAGCTGGCTCAGCCCGCCGCCGCCTCCGAAGAGGAGGATGGCGGCAAGAATGATGATCATGATCGGACTGCGCCGGCCCGCGCGGGTCGGTGTGCCGCGCTGCTGGGAGCCGCTTGGCTGCCCGTTCGGACTGCTGCCGCTGCCGACCGGGCCGGTGCCCAGGCCTTCGCCGCGGCGGTGGACCCCGGCGCCCTGGCCGGTGATGTTGCGTTCTCTGCTTTTGGGTCTGTTGTCCGGCATACTGTTGCCTCCTTATTTCTTCAAATGGAGCAAGTGCTGCGGCAGGTGACAGTAGCCTGTCGGGTTCTTGTCCAGATATTTCTGATGGTATTCCTCGGCGGGATAGAAGTTCTGCAGCGGCTTGAGCTCCACGGCGAGCTTCTGCCCGCGCGCCTGCTCCTCCTGCCGCATCCGCGCCTCGATCTCCGGCAGCTGCGATGCGTCGGTGTAGTACACGCCGCTGCGGTACTGGATGCCCTCGTCCGGCCCCTGGCGGTTGACGGAGAGGGGATCGACGGCGAGGAAAAAGTAATCGAGCAGCTCCGTGAGACTGATGCGCCGCTCGTCATAGACGATGCGCACGGTCTCGGCGTGGCCGCTGTCGGCGCAGACCTGCTGATAGCTGGGGTTTTCGGTCGGGCCGTTGGCGTAGCCCACCTCGGTTTCCAGAACGCCGTCGAACTGGTCGAAGAACTTCTGCGTCCCCCAGAAGCAGCCGCCGGCGAGATAAATCGTTTTCATCAAATCGCCTCCTGTGAACGGGTTACTCTTACTATAATCTCAAGTCCGCACTTTGACAAGTTTTTTCGTAGTCCTCCCGCCGCAGCGCGTAGTGGTCGCAGAGGAAGACATTGCCGTCGCGCTCGCGCGTTATGGGGCCGGAGCTGACGTACGAAAAGCCGCAGCTGCGGATCGTCGCGGCGGAGGCGAGGTTTTCATGAAAGCAGCTGGCCGTCATGCACTGCCCGCCGAGCCTGTCGAAGACCAGACCGGCGAGCGTCCGCAGCAGCTCCCTGCCGTAGCCGCGCCCTTGCCAGTCGGCGGCGATGCACAGCCCCGTCTCGTCCCACTCGCCGGGGGCGATCTCCCGCACGCCGCCGAAGCCGATCGGCTCGTCGGTCTCCCTGAGGCAGACAAAATAGCCGTAGTTATCACGCTGATAGGCCATCGTGCGCGCGAGCCGCTGCTCCGCCGCCTCGCGCGTGAGCGTCGGCGTCCAGAGCATCATCGCGGCGAGGCGCCCGTCCCGCCAGACGCGGTTCCAGATGAGGTCAAGATCCCGCGCCTCGGCCTTGCGCAGGATCAGATGTTCGGTTTCGATTCGTGTGATCATGGGGCGCCTCCTTTTGCATTTGTCAGTTTCACAACCATTTCCACGTGCTCCGTGAACGGGAACATGTCCACCGGCTGGATGGCCTCGGCGCGGTAGCCGCCGCGGGTGAGGACCTCCAGATCGCGCCGCAGCGTGTCCGGGCCGCAGGAGACATAGACCACGCGCTCCGGCGCGCAGCGGATGAGCGAATCGAGAAAGCGGCGGTCGCTGCCGGCGCGCGGCGGGTCCATCAGCACCACGTCCGGCCTGCGGCCCTCGCGCAGCATCCCCTCCATATACTCGCCCGCGTCCCCGGCGGTGAACCACGCGTTTTTCACGCCGTTGAGCCTTGCGTTGGCGATCGCGTCGCGCACGGCCTCGCGGTTGAGCTCGACGCCGACGACCTGCCTCGCCTTCGCCGCGGCGCACAGCCCGATCGTGCCGACGCCGCAGTAGGCGTCGAGCAGGGTCTCCGTGCCGGTCAGCGCCGCAAATTCGATGGCTTTCGCGTAGAGCTTCTCGCACTGGGCGCTGTTGATCTGGTAAAAGGCCGTGGGGGAGATGCGAAAGCGCAGTCCGCACAGCTCGTCCTCAATATAGCCGCTGCCGGTCAAAACCTTGCTTTTCGGCCCGAGCACCACCGGGCCGAAGCGGTCGTTGACGTTCAGCACCACGGTGACGATGTCGGGAAACTGCCCCAGCAGCTCCGCGAGGAAAGCCTTCTGATTTTTGAATACGGGTGATACCGCCACCAGCACCACCATCGTCTGGCCCGTTTTCGCCCCGCGCCGCACCAGTACGTGCCGCAGCCAGCCGCTTCCGCGGCGCTCGTCGTAGACCGGGAGCTTCAGCCGCGGCAGCAGCGCGCGGATCGCGGCGATGATGCGGTCGGCGTGTTCATCCTCGATGAGGCAGTCGTCCACCGGAACGATGGCGTGGCTGCCCGGCTGATAGACGCCGGAAATCACCCGGCGCTGCCGGTCATAGCCGAAGGCCGCGTGCACTTTATTTCTATAATGAAAGGGCTCGTCCGCGCCGAGAATCGGGGAGACCGGCGCGAAGGAGGAAAAGAGCGCCTCGGCGCGCACCTGCTTGACGCGCAGCTGCTCGGGGTAGGGGAGACCCTGATACTGGCAGCCGCCGCAGAGCGCCCCGTGTGGACAGGGAGAAGTCTGCATATTCATCACCAGAATAAAGAATAGCACAAAAAAGCCCGCTTGGCTACGGCAAAATGCTTGAGCGGGCCGGGGGACTGTGGTAAAATACGGGCAATTACACGCGAGGGGAGAAGCGCATGGAAATCGTCTATCAGGATCGGGAGCTCGTCGTCTGTCTCAAGCCGGCGGGCGTGCTGTCCACGGATGAGTCGGGCGGCGTGCCGGAGCTGCTGCGGGAGCAGCTGGGAACGGAGGAGATGCGCACCGTGCACCGGCTCGACCGGGTGGTCGGCGGGCTGATGGTGCTCGCGCGCTCTGCCGAGGCGGCCTCGGAGCTCAGCCGTCAGATCCGGGACGGGGACTTCGACAAGCGCTATCTCGCCGTCGTGCACGGGACGCTCCCGGAAACGGGCGAGCTGCGCGACCTGCTGCTGCGAGATAAAGCCGAGCGCAAGACCTACGTCGTGTCCGAACGCGCCAGGGGCGTGCAGGAGGCGGTGCTGCGCTATGAACGGCTCGGGCAGGCCGGAGAGCTCAGCCTCGTGCGCATCGAGCTCATTACCGGGCGCACCCACCAGATTCGCTGCCAGTTTTCCTCGCGCGGCCTGCCGCTCGTCGGCGACCGGAAATACAGCCTGCTCGACGACGGCTGCGGCATCGCGCTCTGGTCGGAGCGCCTCGCCTTCCGTCACCCCGCGAGCGGGGAGGCGCTGCGCTTCTGCGCGCCGCCCCCGGCACTCTGGCCCTGGACGGCCTTTGCCGAAACATAAACAAGTTTTTAACAATCGGCCCTTTTCGTTGAAAAGCGCGCGCGGGGCATGTATAATTATTACTGATGTGAAAAACACGGTGAGAAGGCGAGAGTATGATTTTTGTGAAACTGCTGCTGGTGGTGCTGGCGGATTATCTGCTGGGCTCCATCAACTTTTCCATCTGGCTGTCCCGGCTGCTGGGCAAGGACATCCGCCGCTCCGGCAGCGGCAATGCCGGCGCCACCAACATGGCGCGCACCTTCGGCTGGGGGCCGGGTGTGCTGACGCTGGCGGGCGACATGATCAAGGCCCTGCTGGCGATGCTGATCGGCTATCTGATGCTGGGCGGCGGCCTGCACGAGCCGGGACGCTACGGTGACTGGGGCCTGATGGCGGGCGGCATGGCCGTCATGACCGGGCACTGCTTCCCCTTCATGCACGATTTCCACGGCGGCAAGGGCGTCGCCGTCGGCGGGATCACCTCGCTGATGGTGGACTGGCGCGTCGGCTGCGCGGTGTTCGGCTCCTTCATCGTTTTTGCGCTGCTGAGCAAAAAGGTCTCCCTCGGCTCGATCTGCGGAGCCATCGCGATCACGGTCGCGGCGCTGCTGGTGCACGTTTCGACGCCGCGGCTGCTGCTGTCGATCTTCGCGATGTGCATGGTGATTTTCCAGCACCGGGAGAACATCAAGCGCCTGCTCAAGGGAACGGAGCCTGACTTCCGGGCCAAGACGACAAAATAGTTTTTAGATTTTAGTTTTTAGTTTTTAGATGGGGCGGCGGATGCTGTGATCCGCCGCCCAGACTGTAGACAAAGCTCTGCGGCCAGGGAAAGACTCGCAGGGGGAGAGCGCAGAGAGGGGGCGGGAGCCCCCTTTCTGCGTACAATCCATACAAAAAGGGGACTTTTTTGAAAGTTCCCTTTTTGC
>ODAJ012125363.1_pt1 | contig 31987 bp, 27 predicted proteins | sample 1539241 | NCBI WGS metagenome assembly ODAJ01 (sample SAMN02144231, study PRJEB22623) | gut metagenome | biome: sheep rumen | host: Ovis aries | place: New Zealand
TAACGCATCTGAACATGCAGCGAGAGTTGTTGCCATGCAAACGGCAAACGACAATGCAGAATCATTAATTAGCGATTTGACTATCTTATACAACAAGACCCGTCAAGCTGCAATTACAAGCGAACTGCTTGATATTGTTGGCGGAGCGGCTGCTCTTGAAAATTAAGAAGGTTTCTCTTAAAAAAATAGGGTGCATTTAACAGATGCACCCTATTTTTATGTAAGCATCCGGTGAACCCCGTGTGGTAAAAGAAAAGAATAGGCGCTAACTTAGTCAGTTAACGCCTATTCTTTTCTTAGTAAGGTATTAGTAAGACCTTACTCGGTTCCGTGACCTGTTGAGGAAGATGTACACACTGCCGTCGCAAGGGTTCTGTCCCATAGCGTTACGCACTATCCCGGCCAGCGTGTGGAAGCTTTTGCGCATATCCGTAGGCTCGCTGTAAAGGAAATAACGCAGACTGTCATTCAGGTTAAACATTGCCGAGGATTGCTTTAATTGCAGACTGGAGAAGTTCCGCGTCACTAATGCCGCTGATCGTGAACTCGTTTCCGTTTGCACAACGTACTGACATTTCCAGCTTCTCTGAGTTAGCGCAATCGCTGGATACCGCGCCTCGCGTCGCAATCAGTGATGGATACTGCACATAGTTCCCGTTTGGTTCAAGTTGGATGAATTCTCCTATACCTCCAACGGCACTCTGTTCTTTTGAGTAACGGGCCTTGTAAGCATAAAACTTCCATTCCGGGATTGACAGCTCTTTCAGTCGTGATGTGTAACTGACCTTTTTCTCTTTACAGTAGCATGCGAGGATGTTATTTCTTCTTTTGTATGTATATTTTTCCGCAAATATACTTCTACCGCTATAAGTAGAGAATACGCAGTTTATCGGATGCTTACGACAATTTGTCTGATATTTAACACCTCATCTAGTATTAGAACGCAATCAATGATTAATTCACTTGCGCCTTTTTATTGGAGATAAATTGATAAGAAGTTCGTCCTTTTCTGCTTCATCAAGGCAGCATGATAAGGCTTCCACAAGTTCTTCTTGACGTGGTTGTCCAAATGTAAGTTTGTAGTTTCCGAGCACCTTTTTCATATGATTGTATTTCTGAATATCACGACTATATTTATACAAAGGTACAATGCGCTCAATACCCACCGTATCATCATTGTCTGAATTAATTAGCCAATTAGGTACAATGTCACATACCAACTTGGCATTATGCTTTTCCGACTTTGCCATCTCAAACAATGAAGACCATACGTCTCCACACACTTTGAGTTGATCCCTAAATTTTTCTACAAGTCTCAAACGAATAACATGTCCTCTATATCTGTTTATTCGTCCCTCCCTCTGTTCAAAGTCTATCGGATTGTTCGGCAAATTCCAATGCATGATCTTTCGACAATAGTAATGGAAATCCAATCCCTCCTGTCCAATTGATGTTGTTGTTAAAACAAATGGTCTAAACGGAGAATTAAAAGCATTTCTAACATCTGATGAACGCTGCACGTTTTTCTCATCTACTCTTGCCTGTATTCCAAATGGCATAGCATAATGAGTCCTCATATTTCTTGGATGCACGTCTTCGTTCTCTTCATCATTGCAAAAAGAGTTCTCATCATCCACACGCAATGTCGCGGTCCTTATCTTCAGTACTTTCTCTATTGCGAATGAAATTTCTATTGCACTTTCGTAGTCGCTTTTCATTAAGAACACATATTCGTCTAATAGTGACTGTATATTTCCTTTTGCACAATAACGGAGTACTTTATTCCAATACTCTACCCTACGGTTTTCTTCTCCGGTTTTACCATCAAAGCCTTCTATTGCACTTTCTACAACAGCTATACTCTCAGGCTTATTAAACATGTCTATGAAGGCAAAACCTATTCGCATGGCTGCTTCCTGTAGCTGCTCTTCTGTGTTTATTATCTTATCGTCTTTTTTCTCTTCTTTATAATAGCGTCTTAAAGACCTGAAAGCACATATCGCAGGTGATCCCAATACCAAATTGCTTATTGTATCAGCAAAGCGGACTTCTTCTCGTTTCGTATTAAGACTATTTGGCAATGCCATATACTCCTTTTCTCGCAGCAACGAATCTAGATATTCAAGATGGCTCTTCTTATTTTTTGGTTGACCTTGTTTTATAGCAGTCACCCATTTAGTACTCATCTTTTTCCCTAAGTCTTTAATTCTCTCAATATCAAGCATTATTGGATACATCCAATAGGCCTGACTTGAAGAAATTCCACTTCGTCCGTTCTTGTTTCTTCTTCTGCTAAACCCTTCTATATGCTGTCGTCTATAAACTCTCTGGATTTGAGATAAGGTCCTTTTACCGTACCAGATATTATCCATCGGATCATACAAATTTGCTAACGCTACAGAAGGATATGCCAATAGTAATGTTGTCATATTTCCTTCTGACTTTTTGAAAGTTAACTTAGGATAAGGTTTTCTTCTCCTTCTCTTCGCAGATGATTTTGAATCCTCTTCGTCATCTATTTCCTCATTACTATCTACTTCCTCTGCAAAATACTTTGCATCTGTATATTTCTGTCCAATAGTATAGCACTCGCTTTCATACGATACTAAGGTTGATACCATTTTGGGAACTAGTTTCCATGCGGAGAATATCAATGTCTTACTGAAAGACTCCATTCCCTTAAACGGTCCTTCTAGTTTGTAGTAGGGGAAAGATGGTGGGCACCATAGTAACAAAGATTCCTTTGCTAAACCTTTTAGCAACATCTGCAACTTGGCATTTGGCCATTCCATCTTTCCATCCTTGACTGGATTTAAGAAACTATAGTTACTGATGCTTTTATAGCCCTCCAATGTTATAAAGGCCTCTTTATTTTCGTTTGTAATTTCCGCTATTTCGTTCCCTTTTTCCCTTGCCTTCTTTCCTACTTGATAGTCACGTAGGAATGATAATGCGAATGGCGCAGATTTCGCATAATCAATTGGTACAGGAGCCTTCTCATTATCCTTTTCGTATATCTCTTGGAAAACCTTATCCAGGGTCTTGAAATTGTTTATATCTGCTGATGTCGCATCTAAATAATCCGGTTCTCGTTCTGGCGTCATACCATTAGGATTATTAGATGCGATAATCTTCTCCGTTCTTACAATTACCTTACTATAGATGTCTTCAACATATGATTTCAAATCGCAAATCGTCTTCATAAGGATACTCTTTTCTTCTCCCTCCTTTCGCTGAAGCTGAAGCATTGCAGTAAACAATGCAGAACGTTTTGTCTCAAACTCTTTCCAATCTACAGGGTTGTTTACGTATAGGAATTTTAAGACTTTCTTAAACTCCTCGTAATGCACCTCACCTGTCACCTCGTCTGTTTCATTTGTATAGGCCTTAAATGGTGTGGCAGAGAGCATCAATACTTTTGCGTCAGATTCACTAAAGATTTCATGAGCAATTGTATGTTGTTCATCCTCGTCATCTTCTTTTAAGTCAATAAGGTTACTATAGCGTTGGAATTCATCCATAATGAAATAATCGGCTTGCATATATTTCAAACATACATGCGTCAACTGTTTCTTTAGTTCTCCTATTATTTCGCTGAAAACATTATATTCTATTTGTGTTGGTTTTGAGGTATTATCACTCTTTGAACACACTCGTATTATCAAAATCCAAAGGCTCATCTCTTCCTCCGTTTCAATATACGCAAAGGAATTTGGGAACATCTTTGATGAAACCGTCAAATTTTTCAAGACTTCTTCATACTTGTTTCTTATTTCCGAATTGATATTTATTTGCTCATAACACGGATTCCAGTTCTTCACATTGTCCCTTAAAAGGAAGGACAGGCGCTGTTTTTTCGCACTTAACGAATAATTAAGCAAATGGAAGATTATATACCTCTCCCTTTTTGTGCCTTTTCTTGATTTCTCACTAAATGAAGTTTCAGGCGTTAACGAAAAAATCTGGAAACTCGAGTTTCTATTATTACCATTGTCTTCGGCTAGTTGGGTTATTCTATTTATTTCTGCAACTACACATTCTCTTCCTCCGAAATTCAGCTTTGCAAGATTCTGTGATGCTAATTGCAAGTTGGAGCATATATAGAACACCTTGAAGGGTTTGGCTTTAGCCATTCCCTGTTTCTCGTATTTCTGATATGCTTTAGCTATCACACCCTTCGCAATCCAAGTTTTTCCCAATCCAACCTCATCTGCCACAAGAATACGCTTTTGGCCTTCTTCTTCCATTCGCTGATAGATATAATCTACCGTGCAACGTTGAAAGTCGCAAAGCTTATCTTCTAATATACTCTTTATGTTACCTTCGTACATATCCCAACTTTTTATGACAACTCAAAATTCTTCCAAAAATCAAGGAACTCCTTTTTTAGTATCGGCTGTCCGTCAGAACCTTTCTGTTTTGCCAGCTTCTTTATACTTTCACTCATCCGTTCAATAGATTCCGGATTCCTGCTTGCCGCATAAAGCAATTTCTCGTAAATCGGATTCTCGTATTCTCTATTTCCAGTTCCCGTGTTTCGACCATTGGTGTTCTTTTTGCCAATTTCTTTACCAATACCCAACAAATCCACGTCGGTTCTTTCGTCCAAGAAAAACATGAGGTACTTCATTACTTTTTCTTCAGTATCCAACAATTCCGAAAGCATTTTACCCTCGCGTTCCAAAGGCATCTCAAAATCCGCAATTAACAAAAATAATCCTATGGTCTCTCCTTGTACCGCAAGTGTCACTTCCATAAATGGAGAAAGACGCTGACATGGAATTTGTTTATCAAACAAATGAGATTCTTCCTTCTGCAAATTCCATGAGTCGGTATCTCCGCTAAAGAGAGTTAGACTTACAGTAGCTAAACTATTGATTTTGTCCAATTCGGATAAATCTCCACATTTTGCCTCTATCTCGTACAGTCCATTGCCTTTATGTTTCGCTTGGAGTTGAATTTTCACCCTTGCTAATAGCGTTTTTATCTTTCTGACGATAAGTTCCTTATTTCTTTCCGTTTGATCAACTTCTATTGTAGGAGTATTGATGTTGTACGGTTCAATTAGAGGTGACTTTCCAGCAGTAAATGACTCTACCAATTTTTTTATCGTGGTTTCTTCATTTGTTGATGACATTTTCAATAAACACTCAATGTTCCTTTCAAATGCAGCAGTTGTACTATTTGTTGATCCAACATACCAATGGTTCTTTTTTCTTCGATCTCCATTGGCTCTACCTGAAATCACAAACAGCTTAGCATGGAGGCTTACATTTTGATGCAGACGGTCATCTTCCTCAACCTCATCATTGTCCTCCATTTCACTACAATTCTCCAATGCTGGAGAAAAACAATAAACATTCGTAAATTGCCTTAGTATGGCTCTATCTATCTTATCCAATTCTGCTTCTCTAGACACAAGGATGCATTCTCCTGTTGTCTTTCTCGCAATTTCTTTCAACGCTCCTTCGTCAACAAATGGAGAAACTACCAGGCAGTCTTCCCATTGTTCAAATTCCTTTATCGGACAAACGTGATTATCTATTGAGTGTGGATAAAATCCTATTTCATTAAAATTATTCGGCTTGTCAAATTGCGTATTCCTTAAATCTTTCTTGATTGTTTTCAAAATAGCTTTCTCTTTTTCCGAACGGTTACTCAACAAATACTGCATAAAATCAATCAGAGCTCCGTTGTCTGTATCTTCTTCAGTTTGATAACCATCTATAGAAACCTCCAAATCAAAATCCGTCGAAGATGATAAATTCCTACTTGTTACCAGCAAACGGTATTCATATTCCAGCTGATCATGTACCTTCACATACTTTACCAGCCACATTTTCGGATGAAAATTGCTGTTCTCTGGCATCTCAACGTTGCAGATACTCTGGTCAAGATAATTAAACAACATGCTATGGTCTCTACCTACCTTTATGTTGTTCGCATGAACAAACACCACTACCTTGTCTTTTACCTGCTGCAGGGCGTCAAGCATGTCACATCTTAAGTTATTCTCTCTTGTTGCCTCTGTAAGATACTTTGCATGAAATAGTGCCAACGGCACCATCAACATTGTCTCTAATTCAAGCGAATAAGTTGTTCCTACGGCAAACTCTACCATATAGCCATCACGGGGCATAAGTTGTTCTCCGTAGTCTAGTCTTTGTGTAGTTGGATTCAAGATCATAACGAAGTGTATATATCATTAACTATTTGATAACATGACCCATACCTGTATTCAAGTAAGGATAAACCAATCCACTTTTCTTCCTGTATATCACTTTCAATACTATGGCCATGTTCTATCTTATAAAATCTTGATTTCTTGTTTTTATTTTTTCGTTCTTGGCTATCAACCAATTCAGATATCTTTAATTCTATGGAGTTCCAATCATTGTTGGATTTGAGTAATTCTTGTAAATCAACCAAAAATTTCTTCGTATATCCAGGAACATTTACTCTTGCTTCAAAGTAGTTCCTAATATCAAAAGAATTCCAATCTATCATATTTGTCTTTAAACCAGCAAACCAAACTTTCGCATGATTTCTGTAAACATCACATAAGTCTTCTCTTCCTATTTTCTGCCTAAGCAGCATGTTATAAACGACATGAGGGCCATATAGAAAAATTGCAAGGTTATAAGCTAATATCAAATTGTTTCTAAGATCTTCATTTATGTTTGGATAATTGATAGCAGATTTTGTAAATCTGGTAAACCTATTACTTGGATAGCCTTCTGTTGTAGTTTTCTCCTTATACAAATTCCAAAGGTTATTGTCTAACAATAGTTGTGATATCAGTGAATTGTTATATTCTTCACATGTCATTCTATTTTTCAATGTTTGCGCCTCGCTCTGTGTCAGAAGTACTCCATTTTCACTCAAATTACGCATCCAATCTTTATCGTAAGGTACGCTTATCTTACTTATACCAAAAATCTCACCGCCCTCTTTTGTCCCTTCATCTTCTGGTTGATCAGCAATTAGGTCTTCCACTATTGAATGGTCATTTATTAACATTTGATTAAGACTTTCTTCAGTCTTAATTAACCCGTATCTTTTCAATCCTGACCAATATATTGAAGATGGCTGTCTTTTTAATTCTGGTCCTGAAACAGAGCCAAAATAGGTCTCTTTAATTTTATTACCCTTATAATATCCTATAATCGCAGTATTAGCGTTAATCTCCATGGTTTCAAAAAACTGAAGGCTATCTTTTTCTATCTTACCGACAGTACCATCCGGGTTTATTATTTTATTGCTATATTTCCAATAAGTTAATATATATGGAGTTATAAAAAAATACTTGGCTCTTGAATACAACGTTGATATTCCAGGATATAACTTATCTGATACATTATCTCTGATTGAACCAATGCCAAGTTCGTCCATTACACCACCCATTCCCATGATGTCCAAGAACTGCTTCACTTTATTCTTGGCAGTTGGCGAAAAATCTACCCATCCAAAATATGCTGACATATATCTTACTTATATTATTTTTGATAGAAAATCATTTAAATAGAAAAAACTATTCATTATTTGCAAATATAGCTAATCACACCTTATAAAAAAACTTCTTCGTAATTGTCTCTTTATTTGCTCCGTTTGCGTTAAATTTCCCCAATTAAATCTATTCATAAACATAACATCATATTGCTAATATAGACATATATACAATTAGTTATAAACCCTTCATGGTCAAAATATGTACCTACCTTTTAAACTCTTCACGTGATTAACAAATAATGATATTTTTGTCAAGGGAAATCCTTAAAACACTCTAATACGACTTCAACTTCAAGCAAGCCAGTCTGCTTTTGGAAACTTCAACTATTAAATATAATTAGACAGACTCCCCAAAAAGGCAACGCAAAAATCAAATGCCGGCACTTGATCGACTATTATTTTTTCGAATAAAAAAAGTTGACACTTCTAGTGTCAACTTTAATAGGTTATTTCCGACTTTTAATTTAATCAATTCGTAACCTTTGAGCCCTTTGCGATCATCAAGATAGGGAACGCATAGTCTGCCATCCATTTCTGCGACACACCCATCTTTCCCGCATTCTTACGAATACGCTGACAGGCTTGGAACACATCGGGCGCCGACCAGTCGTTCTTTGTCATAATATCGTTTACCGCATCGTTTATTGAGGAACGGATTAATTTACGGAAAAAGCTAGGTATACGGAGTTTCCATTGCAATTGGTTGGTCAGAACCGTCAACAAGTCATTGGTGAAATTCTGGAAGCAGAAAAAGTACGCTTGCACATCGGTCTGTTTATGGCACATTCTGTTTATAGACTTATCTAAATCCTTACAGAATGCTTCATTCAATCCATACTGGGAATTCAACAGTTTCTTTGCGGCGGCTTTCTCACCTATTCCCAGACGGCCTTGTGTAGGTACCTTCAACGCACGCTTGAAATCTCTTAAATCTGGCAACATATTGATGTTTGCAATACCCAACTTTGGCTCTGCTGCAACGGCAGCCTGCAAATAAACTCTTATTAAAGAAAGGAACTCTTCCTCACGGGCTTGAACTTTTTCCTGCTGTTCTTCTCGCTTTTTTGTTAATTTATCTAATAATCCCATATAATCTATATTATTACACAAAATTAAAGACTTTATTGATAGATAACAAATCAAAAAGTATACGATTATTTATTTTACATTCTGTGTTTCAGTCGCACAAACTCAGTCTCCGATTGTTTATAAATGCTCATAAATTCATAAATTTGCATAATAAATTAAAAGTATCATGATTCAGAGAATTCAATCCTTATTTCTTCTCGTTGTAGTTTTTCTAACTGGTTTGATGTTCCTTTTCGATTTCTCAAATTTCGAAAAAGGAGTTGAAACAAGCGGTTTCAACGTATGTGGTATTGAGAATGTTTGTACTACCTGGCCGCTTGCCATTCTAAATTTCCTTATTTTAGCAATTGCCCTATACACCATTTTCGCATACAAAAACAGAATACTACAAATGCGTATTTGCACCCTCAATGCCATCTTAATGATTGGGCAATACGCACTTATGGCCTTCTATATGTACTACCTGAAAGATGAAGGCACAAAGTTGAATTTCGAACTTCCTATTCTCATTCCGTTCATCAACATTGTTCTCACATATCTCTCATGGAGGGCAATTGGTAAAGACGAGGCTTTGGTTCATTCGTACGACCATTTACGATAAGCGGCCCTATACGTCTACTCGTTATGCTCCTTTCCATAAGGGGTATAATCTTCTGCGGCAATGGCTATGTCGTCTTCTTTTGGCGCATAGATTTCCCCTGTTGTTCTAACTCCGCATTTCTTTAAATAGGCAACAGATAAATTATAAACGACTTCTTTTAGTGTGGCCTCTCTCACCGATGGCTTCAACTGGCATTCCCAAATAACCATCACACCCCACCCTAAGGAAATCAGTTGTTGTCGGACGCGCTCGTCACGCTCCCTGTTGGTTTCTATCTTGTTTTTCCAGAACAACGTGTTTGTCTTCGGCAACCTATAATAAGGACACGCTTCATGTCCGTGCCAAAAGCATCCGTTTATAAAAATCACCGTACTATATTTCTTTAAGACAATATCGGGTTTTCCTGGCAAATTCGAGCAATGCAGCCTATAATGTATACCCTGGCTGAATAAATACTTCCGCACAATCAACTCAGGCTTTGTATCATTCGACTTATTCGCCTGCATACATTTACGCCTTTGTTCCGGACTCAGTTTATCAACCATACTCTGTTTACTATTTGCAAACATAAAATTACGGGAATCCATCCACATTTATGACAATCAGGCACAAGTAATTCTTTAAAATATGCTACATAGAAAACAAAAAAGCCTCCCAAAAAGGGAGGCTTTTTATTAATATCATATTTATTTACAATTCATCTGCCGCATACAGATAGTCTAACAGAGGCATCTTGTAGTCGAAAATCTCGCCTGGATTAAAAAATCTCTCCAATTCAATCTTCGCATTCTCGATGGAATCGCTCGTATGAACGATATTCTCCTGAAAACTCATACAATAATCGCCCCTTATAGTACCCAGAGCAGCCTTACGTCCGTTTGTAACGCCAGCAAGGTTTCTTACCACCTCAACAGCGTCAACACCTTCGTAGCAGCATACAATAACCGGAGTAACCATCATGGCATCTTTCAACTGCTGGAAGAATGGTTTGCCCTTGTGCTGTCCGTAGTGTTCCGAAAGCTGTTCATCGGTCAACTGGCACATCTTCATACCAGCCAACCTCAAACCTTTCTGTTCAAAGCGACGGGTAACCTCACCGACTAAGCCACGCATCAAGCAACTTGGCTTCAAAATAACTAAAGTCTTTTCCATTTTATTTCTTTAATGCGGCAAGATTTGCCTTTAATGTTGCCAACTTTGATTCAGCGTCTGCCTTTTTCTTTCGTTCAATCTCTACAATTTCAGGTTTTGCATGAGACACAAACTTCTCATTGCCCAACTTCTTTTCAACAGAAACCAAGAAACCTTCGTAATACTTGATGTCAGCCTCAATCTTCTTAACTTCTGCCTCTATATCAATAGCATCGCCAAGCGGAACAATACATTCAACAGTTCCTACCATAAACGATGCGGTAGCGCCCCCTATATTGTTTTCTGAAGCTTTTATCGATGTAACATTAGCCAATTTCTGAATCAAAGCGTTATTGCTGCAATCGAGATTTCCGTTATAGAAGAGCTCAAACTCCTTACGAGGGCTAATACCCTTTTCTGCTCTCAAATTACGAACACCGGCAATAAGTTCCTTCGTCACTTCCATCTTAGCGATAACGGTTTCATCGAAAGAAGAGGCTTTTGGCTGCTGTGCTACCATAATAGAGTCGGTTGCGTCTCTGTCGCTGATTGCCTGGTAAAGCTCTTCGGTAATGAACGGCATGAATGGGTGCAACAACTTCAACAACGATTCGAAGAAGCCGAGTGTTGCGTTCAAAGTAGCAGCGTCGATTGGGTGCTGGTACTCAGGTTTAACCATTTCCAAATACCATGCAGAGAATTCGTCTCTGAACAATTTGTAAACAGCCATCAAAGCCTCGCTAAGACGATACTTGCTGAAGCAGTCGTCAATTTCAATGATAGTCTTGTTCAACTGTTCACCGAACCACTTGATTGCAAGTTTAGCAGTTTCAGGCTGTGCCAATTTATCGTCAACATCCCATCCCTTAACCAAACGGAATGCGTTCCAAATCTTGTTATTGAAGTTACGTCCCTGTTCGCAAAGCGCGTCATCGAACAAGATATCGTTACCGGCAGGCGCAGAAAGCATCATACCCATACGGACACCGTCGGCACCGTATGTGGCAATCAAGTCTAATGGGTCTGGTGAGTTACCCAAACTCTTTGACATCTTACGACCAATCTTGTCACGTACAATACCAGTGAAATATACGTTGCGGAATGGCATCTTGCCCTGGTATTCATAACCAGCCATAATCATACGTGCAACCCAGAAGAAAATAATATCCGGACCTGTAACCAAGTCACTTGTCGGATAATAATAATTGATTTCTTCGTTACCAGGATTGTTAATGCCATCGAACAACGAGATTGGCCACAACCAAGAAGAGAACCATGTATCAAGAGCATCCTCGTCCCGAACAAGTTGATCTGCTGTAATATTTTCGTAACCAGCAATCTTCTTTGCCTTTGCCAAAGCATCTTCTACTGTAAGGGCAACGACGAACTTCTCCTCTGCACCTTCTTCTGTTGGTAAGAAATAAGCAGGTATTCTATGCCCCCACCACAACTGACGAGAGATACACCAATCCTGAATGTTCTCCAACCAATTCTTATATGTAGTTACATATTTAGAAGGATAGAATTTCAACTCACCGTTTACAACAGGCGGAAGAGCGATGTCTGCGAAGTGCTGCATTGAAAGGAACCACTGCTTGCAAAGACGTGGTTCAACTGCTGTATCTTGGTTACGCTCTGAATAACCAACCTTATTATTGTAATCCTCAACCTTTTCAAGCAAACCTGCGTTGTCAAGATCTATTGCAATCTGCTTACGAACATCGAAACGATCCTGTCCGACATACATTCCAGCTGCTTCTGAGATAGTACCGTCTGCATTGAAAATGTCGATAGTTTCAAGGCCATGTGTCTTACCGAGTGCATAGTCGTTTACATCGTGAGCAGGAGTAACCTTCAAACATCCGGTACCGAACTCAACATCTACATAACGGTCTTCAATAACAGGAATTACTCTGCCAACCAATGGAACAATCACCTTATGGCCCTTCAACCACTGGTTCTTTGGATCCTTTGGATTGATACACATAGCGGTATCACCCATGATAGTTTCAGGACGTGTTGTAGCAACTACTGCATAGTAGCCTTTCACATCTTTGTGGAAAACTTCACCCTCTTCACCGGTAAGTTTAACAGCCTCACTATCATGCACATAGTATTTCAAGTAGAAAAGTTTGCTCTTCTCATCACGGTAAATAACCTCTTCAGTTGAAAGCACAGTCTGAGCTTTAGGATCCCAGTTAACCATGCGAAGACCGCGATAAATCAAGCCCTTTTCATAAAGGTCAACGAAAACCTTAAGAACCGATTCCGAGCGTTTATCATCCATGGTGAAAGCAGTGCGGTCCCAATCACATGAAGCACCAAGCTTCTTCAACTGTTCTAGGATGATGCCTCCGTGTTTTCTAGTCCAGTCCCAAGCATGCTCAAGGAACTGTTCGCGGGTAAGGTCTTTCTTCTTTATACCCTCACTAGCAAGTTTGTTTACAACCTTAGCCTCCGTTGCAATTGAGGCGTGGTCTGTACCTGGCACCCAACATGCGTTAAATCCCTGCATACGGGCACGACGCACTAAGATATCCTGAATGGTATTATTAAGCATATGTCCCATATGAAGGACTCCCGTCACATTTGGCGGAGGAATGACAACTGTATAAGGTTTTCTTCCATCTGGCTTTGACTTGAAAAAGCCATTTTTAAGCCAGTACTGATACCATTTATCCTCCACTTCGGACGGATTGTATTTACTTGCTAATTCCATTCTTATATGTTTTTTATTTTTTCGTTTTAAAACGCAAAAATACAATAGAAATTCGGGTTTCACAAACCTATAACACTCAAACAAAGCGGTATTTGTTAGAAATAAACAAGATTATTAAAAAAACATGGCTAACAACAAGAACTCTCGAACATATAATTCTTATCTTTGTGTAAAATAGAAAACAAGTCTCAAATGGGAATACTGCAAATTTTTAAAGACTTATTTAGCGGAAATAACAAGACGATTCAATCTAAAAAAGTCATTACTATTGACATTTACTCTCCGATTGAAAAACTTATTTCTAAAAAAGAACAAAAAAATCTAACTGATTTAATTGTTCTTGGACCGGCCAGATCGGGAAAAGGCGCCGAAATGTTCCGTTTCATCAAAAGCATTAGCGAGAAATACGACAATCTGACTAATGTAGATTTATCTGGAGTCGTTGGACTGGAAGAAGTTCCTGAAGAAGCGTTATTCAAATGCAAATCGATTAAGAAAGTCGTTCTTCCTGCCGGCGTCATCTGCATTAAGAACAGGGCTTTCAAGTCTTGTTCCAACCTCGAAAGCGTTTTTCTACCCGAAGGGTTGGAGCGTATTTTGGAGGAAGCGTTCTCGAACTGCCCACACCTTGCTTCGGTTGTGTTGCCTAAAAGCCTTTACAGAATAGGCAAGGAGGTATTTTCTGGTGACGACCTTATTGAAGAGATTTCTATTCCCAGCCGCGTGGAAAGTATTGGAACCGGTGCATTAAATTGCAAAGGCCTGAAAAGAATAACTGTTGAGCCACACAATCCGAGCTACATCTCTACCGACAATGTTTTATTCAGTAGAAACGGTAGCGCCCTTGTCAAATATGCAAACAACAACGAAGCTTCCGAATATACTATTCCTAACGGTGTCGCTAAGATCGTTGAAGAGGCGTTTTATGGATGCAAATGCCTCACTAGGGTTAACTTCTCGGGCAACGTGAATATTATTAGCGACAAAGCCTTTATGGATTGCGAAAAAATTGAAAAACTTGAGATTCCATCAAGTGTCGAAAGAATCGGACAAGAGGCGTTTAAGAACTGCACCAGTTTGCAAAGCGTTAAACTACAAAATGGTATCGCCAGCATTGGCGACAGGGCTTTCGCCGGATGTACTAAACTTTTCGAAATAAACATCCCGAATTCATTATCTAAAATGGGGAACGAAGCTTTTGCAGGCTGCGCTTCTTTGAAATCATTCGCCTTACCTTCTTCTGTCGAGTATGTTGGCAAAAACATTTTTGAAGGTACAATAACAAGCAAATAATAAGTATTATGAAGATTGAGATAGAATTAGTAGAGCCTGGTACTTTAAGACAACAAGTCATCAACCGCAAGTCTGACTTTAAAAACGCCGACTTGAAGGTGATTGGACGCATGAACGAGGCCGATATGAAATTCATTAAGCAGGCAACTGGGCGCAATGGATTTATCAAGAGCGTTGATTTGAGCTATGCGGCGGGCATCTCCTTCATCGATAGAAATTCTTTCGAGGAGGGCGGCATACTTTCTACGGTAAGAATGCCTAGCTCTGTAAAGGGGCTTGGATGGGGCGCTTTCTGCATGTGCGACCATTTGACTTCTATTTCTCTTCCTAGTGACATTGAATCGATTGAAAACTTCGCTTTCAACGGATGCACGGCCCTCTCTGCTATAAGTTTGCCTAAAAACCTGAAAAAACTGGGTGTGCAGACTTTTGGCGGCTGTAAGAAACTCGAGGAATTTAAAATTCAATCTTCCAACAAGTTTTTCGCAACTTCCGAAGGGGTTATTTTTAACAAGAGAGGCGATGAAATCGGCAAAACTCTGATTAAATATCCTGCTGGTAAGAAAGACAAGGCCTACTGCATTCCTTCGCACGTTACCACCATCGGTGAGTATGCATTTTTCATGTGCGACAATTTAAGGAACATATCCATTCCCGAAGGAGTTTCTTCTATCGAAGAGTATGCTTTTGCAAGTTGCTCTACTCTGCAAACCATTGAACTTCCTACCACTATTACGAGCATAAAGCCGTTCGCATTCAACAAATGCGAATCGTTACAGTCTCTTGTTCTGACGAGTCAGGAACCTCCTGTTTTCACCCCTGACGAATACGAGACACAGCACCTCAACGTATATGTACCTCTAAATGTTATTAGCAAATACAGAGAGGCTGACGGTTGGAAAGATATGAAGAATTTATTCGGCAAATAAATAAAATGCAGATTCATATAGATAGGTTTATATCACATGCGGCGAAAGTCATAACTATGACTTTCGTCGTTGTTATAACACTATATGGATGTAATGGCTACAAATACCTCGAATTGACGGTTGTTGAACCTGGCGATTTACAAAAATCTTTACAGAGCACGTACAACAAAGTTACCGATTTGCGCATCAATGGCACCATGGGGCCGTCCGACACCGAATATCTAATTGAGCTAGCTACCAACTCTGACATTCTAACACAATTAGACTTCTCAAATTGCGACATAAAGCTACCCCATCACGCCTTTGCCGGATGCACATATATCAAGTCTGTAATTATGCCCAGATTCAGCATGCTGGCTATTCCGCACCAAATGTTTAGCGGTTGCACAAACCTTACACAGGTTCAGCTTCCAGTTGCTTGCATAAGTATTGAGGAAAATGCTTTTAAAAACTGCGCATCCCTTTCACAAATCGTTTTACCGAGTTCTCTCGACAACATCAAAGATGGGGCATTTGTGGGATGCACAAATCTGGCAGAAATATATTGCATGGCCACAATTCCGCCTCAATGTAACAGCCAGTGTTTTTCACAGACCAACCCAAACGTCTGTCTTTATGTACCCAAAGGCTGTATAGACCTGTATAGGAAGGCCTCTGGCTGGAACAGAATAAAAAACATGGCCGAATTGAAAGATTCTAACATGGCAAACGATACCAATTGGAAAAAGCATTAATTTCACTATGGGACTAATCAAAAGCTTAATACTAAAATTCAAGAAGGAAAAGGTCATTAAGACGAAAAGGCCGGGTGACATATTAACGTATAAACAATTTGCGTTAAAAGACATTTGCCACCTCACTATTCGTGGTCCAATCTGTAAAAAAGATGTGGACAGGTTAGTTGAAATTGCCAAACAATACGGATTTTTAAAAGTGTTGAATATCGAGTCGGCATCTGAAATTCTTGAAATCAGCAACAACCAATTCCATGGGTGCGACTGTTTAGAAAAGGTGGTTTTACCACAAGGCCTCCTAAGAATCGGCGAGTCGGCTTTCGAATCATGCAGATGTCTTAACGAGGTGGTCATACCCGACAGCCTGCAAACTATCAGCAAAAGTGCGTTCTACGCCTGTTATTCGCTGAAAGAGATTACCATCACAAAGAATATCAAGTATATCGGAAATTGGGCTTTAGCATGCAAAAATCTCGAATCCATCAAGGTTTCTGAACACAACATTCAGTTTAAGTCTATCAACAACATCTTGTTTTCAAACGATGGTTCTACCCTTCTCAAATACCCTAGTCACAAGCCCGAGTCGCGTTACGAGGTTCCCGAGGGAGTCAAAGTAATTGCTAACGCTGCTTTTCAAGACTGCGTCGACCTTCAAGAGATTGAACTTCCAGATTCTTTGGAGGAAATTGGCGACAATGCCTTTTTAAATACGCAAATCAAGACGTTGTCGGTTCCTGACGGAGTAAAGAAAATAGGGAAACTCGCGTTTTCACACAACACCCAGTTAACCGAGGTGTACTTGCCAGGAAGCATCAACCGATTGGGCGAAAGAGCCTTCACGGAATGCCATAAACTGAGCAAGGTTACTATCGGGAATGGCATAACAGGTATTGAAGATAATGTTTTCGCGAACTGCCACAGCCTTAAAACGGTCGATCTGCCACAAAGCGCCTACAAAGTCATGGAATAGGTGTTAACAAACATAATCAATTTCTTTCTTTTATTGAAGGACTTTGCTATCTTTACCTTAAGACAAGGAACACATCAAAATTTAGATATATGACAAAAATCAACAACATAAAGGCAGGACATCTTTCGGAAGCTATGACTGCCGAACAATGGAACAATATAACCGCTGTTCAAGTATCAGGGAACATAAATTTTACCGATTGGCAATTTCTTGGCACCTTAGCACAAAACAAGTTGGAAGACATTGATTTGGGCAACACTTCAGGTCTTAGAATGACGGCCGACTTGAACCACATCTTTTATGGCAGTAAATCGCTAAAAAAACTGATTTTACCGGAAGGTGTTACACTCATCGACGAAAAATGTTTCGAAGACTGCAACCAGCTTGAATCCATCAAGTTGCCTAACAGCCTGAACAACATAGGCGGCTATGCATTCCTCAGATGCGGACTTAAAGAAATCGTCATGCCAAACCAGTTGAAACGGTTTGGTCCAAGAGCGTTTGCCGATTGTTCAAACCTCGAAAAAGTAAAACTTCCTGACGAACTGCAAGAATTTGGTTATTGCGCTTTCGAAGAATGCACCAGTTTAATTGAAATCGAGATTCCTAAGGGTGTTAAAATTCTCCCTGAAGAAACGTTCATGAATTGTGTCAACCTAAAAAAGGTGGTGCTTCATGAGGGATTGGAAGAAATTAAAGAAGGCGCTTTTGAGTACTGCACAGGGCTTGAGAGCATTGTCATTCCTTCTACCGTGAAGAAAATCTCGAAACGTGCGTTCAAAGGCTGTTCTAATCTTTCGTCTATTACCATCTCCGACGGTATTACCGAAATAGATATTAAAACATTCGAAGATTGCAGAAGTCTGAAGGAGATTTCTATTCCTCAGACCGTTACTTCTATCAACAAGGAAGCTTTCCGTGGATGCAAATGCCTGAAAAAGGTAATTATGCCAGAAGGTCAGAAAAGCCAGATTTCAACGGGCTACATCACCCGATTCGGCATAAGGTCTATCGACGACGAGGCCTTCAGAGACTGTTCTGCTCTAAAAGAAATTACTCTGCCTAGCACTATCGCGAACCTGGGTTCTTACGTCTTCCGTGACTGTACCGCATTACAAATCATTCACTGCAAAGCTGTTCAGCCTCCGTTCTGCCTTCCTAAAACATTCCATTGGGCAGACAATCTCGAGGTTATTGTCCCTGCACAAAACAAAGAAAGCTACCAAAAGGCCTATGGTTGGTGTGAGGTGATGAGCGAGCGTGTCGATGAAGACGAAGTAAACCCTTCTGTTACCGACCTACAAAACCATAAACTCGCTGAAGCGAAAATAAACAATCTCTGCTCCGAAATCGATAACGAGGATGTTAATCCTTCTAATGGTGCCTCGTTTGGCGATGGAAAGGGTAAAATCTGCAATTTGAATGCGGACTCCGATTGCGAGGATGTCAATCCTTCCAACGGTGCTTCGTTTGGCGATGGAAAAGGCAAAATCTGCAATTTGAACGCAGACTCCGATTGCGAGGATGTCAATCCTTCCAACGGCGCTTCATTCGGTGCTGGAAAGGGCAAAATCTGCAATTTGAACGCGGACTCCGATTGCGACGACGTCAATCCTTCCAACGGCGCTTCGTTCGGAGCAGGAAAGGGCAAAATCTGCAATTTGAACGCGGACTCCGATTGCGACGACGTCAATCCTTCCAACGGCGCTTCGTTCGGAGCAGGGAAGGGCAAAATCTGCAATTTAAACGCTGACTCTGATTGTGACGATGTCAACCCTTCGGGAGGCGCAAACTTTAGCAACGAACGTAAAAACATTAAAAATATCCAACTTGACGGCGACGACGAAGATGTCAACCCTTCTGGTGGTGCCTCTTTTTAAATTCTAATTAGCAATGACGGAATTATTCTCTTCTTGGATTACCTGGAGCATAATAACAATTGTTTTAGCGCTAATAGAGCTCTCGACTGGCGGATTTTACATTATGTGTCTGGCTTTCGGTGCTTTTGTCGCTATTCCTGTTTCCCTCATCACGACAAACACGTTTGTCCTAATCTTGGTCTTCTGCATTGCCTCTATTTTTGCGCTGTTCTTTATCAAGCCTACACTGATGAAGATGACTAACAAAAAGAATATGAAGAGCAATGTGTCGGCTATTATAGGTTCTGTGGGCACCGTTAGCGAATCCATCGAAAAAAACGGTTATGGCAGAGTAAATGTAGCTGGAGATGATTGGAAAGCCCAGTCATACAATGGCGATGCCATTCCAGCCGGAACTAAAGTGGAGGTCGTACAACAAGAAAGTGTAATTGTCACCGTAGCTAAAGTTGAACTTAAACAAGACAAGGAAGATACTTGCCTTATTGGCTGACAATGCACAGAATAAAGAACATATAACATACCTAAATATATGAATAGCAGTTACATTTTTTTAATTTTTGTAGTCATTCTTGTTGTAATCTTAATCAAGAAATGCATTATCATCATTCCGCAGTCCGAGACTAAAATCATCGAACGATTGGGACAATATTCGGCAACACTCGATGCCGGCATCCATTTTATTATTCCGTTTATTGATGTTGCTAAACAAGTAATGTTTTGCAACAACGGACGTTATTACGCAACCGACACCATCGACCTTAGAGAGCAAGTGATGGACTTTGCGAAACAGAACGTTATCACTAAGGATAATGTTCAGACAGAGATTAACGCACTGCTCTACTTCCAAATTGTTGATCCGTTCAAGTCTGCTTATGAAATCAACAACTTGCCGAACGCTATCGAAAAGTTGACACAGACTACTTTGCGTAACATTATCGGTGAAATGGAGTTGGACGAGACCCTCACGTCTCGAGACACCATCAATACCAAACTCCGTGCGGTGCTTGACGATGCAACAAACAAATGGGGCGTTAAGGTGAACCGTGTCGAATTGCAGGATATCACTCCTCCTGAAAGCGTTTTGCAGGCCATGGAGAAACAGATGCAGGCAGAACGTAACAAGCGTGCCACAGTGCTTACTAGCGAAGGTTTGAAGGCTGCTGCCATCTTGAAGTCAGAAGGTGAGAAAACTGCTCTGATCAACCAAGCCGAAGCGGCTAAACAGGCGGCCATTCTTAATGCCGAAGCTGCGAAAGAATCGGCTATTCTTAACGCCGAGGGTGAAGCTCAGGCTAGAATGCGTAAAGCCGAGGCAGAAGCCATCTCTATTCAGAAGGTGGCCGAGGCTGTCGGACAGTCTTCTAATCCGGCTAACTATCTGTTGGCCCAGAACTACATTCAGATGATGCAGAGTCTAGCGTCTGGGGAACAGACAAAGACGGTTTATCTCCCTTACGAGGCTTCCAACATATTGGGCAGCCTGGGTGGCATTAAAGAGCTGTTCAAAGACAACAAATAAACAGTATTATTCGACTGTTATAAAAGGACAACCGGCGAACATATCCGGTTGTCCTTTTCTTTTTATCGACTTAAAGAAAAAAGACTTGTCTTTATAAAAAAGGAACTTTATATAGATACGTCATTAGGATAAATCACTATATTTGTAAAAACATATACAAATAGATTTATCACCATATAATATGATAAACAAGTTTTTAGCATTAACAATATGCAGTGTTATCTCGTTTTGTGGCTACGCTGAGAATTTAAAAACCATAAAAACATCAAAACCGGGTACACTTTCAACTAAAATCAGCGAAAAAAAGCTTGCTAAAGTAACAGACTTGAGCATCAGTGGTCCTATCAACAAGGAAGATGTTGCATACTTGCGCTCTGTTCTTAAAAAGCACAAAATTATCAATACGCTGAACCTGAAATCTGCTGTCGGTTTAGACGAGATTATGGATGGAGGCTTTGCCGGTTGCTCAAGCATCTATGCCATAATTCTTCCGTCTACTGTAAAATCAATCGGACAGTCTGCGTTTGAAGATTGTAACGAGCTAAATACATTGTTAATTCCTAACGAAGTTACTGTCATCGGTAACAACGCATTTAAAAGATGTGGAAAGCTTACCAACTTAAACTATCCAAAAGAATTAAAGAAAATTGGTAAGAATGCATTCCAAGAATGCTCCAACATCTACAAAATAGAATTAACAAAAGTCGATACCATCGAGAGTGAAGCGTTCAAAGGTTGCGGCAATCTTATAAACTTATCGCTTCCCGACAATGTGAAATTCATTGGAAAGAATTGCTTTGAAGGATGCTCTAGCCTTACAGATGCTGCAATTCCTTATGGCATTGAAAAAATTGAAGACAATTGTTTCTGGAATTGCACTAAACTGAAAAATGTTTCAATTCCAGGCAGTGTTAAAGAAATTGGTTCTAATGCATTTTGGGGATGCAGTTCAATCGAGAGTTTAAAAATTCCGTCTAGCGTTACAACTATCGGTTCTGGCTCATTCACCAATTGTGAGAAACTCTCAACCATTGTCATTCCAAGCAGTGTAAAGACGGTTGGCGAAACGGCCTTTTTCCAATGCAAGAAATTAGCCTTTATCACCTTGTCTGAAGGTGTTGAAACAATCGAGAAAGGAGCGTTCGAATACTGCGAGTCTTTATCGAACATCAGCCTTCCTTCTAGTGTCAAGAGTCTGGGTGCGCATGCTTTTGAAGGTTGTACCGAGCTAAAATCTATTATTTTGCCTGCCGGCATCAAGGAAATCCGCCCATACACGTTCCAAGACTGTTTGTCTCTCACCTCTATCAATATTCCTGATGGTGTTACCAGAATTGATTCATGTGCTTTTCTTGACTGTAAAGACCTGTCAAAGGTTACACTTCCACCTACAATTGTATGGATTGGATACAGGGCTTTCTCAAATTGTAAAGATTTGACAGACATCAATATTCCAGCCCGAATAAGAACCATAAGCCAAGAATCGTTCTATTTATGCGGAATAAAAAAGATTACAATTCCTGAAGGTGTGAAGTCTATCGGAAATAGGGCCTTTGCATTAAGCGACCTTACCTCCATCTCCATTCCTGGCTCTGTCAAGAAGATTGGCAACAATGCTTTCGGCGACTGCACTTGGCTTATTAATGTGAAAGTCAACGAAGGTGTTGAGGTTATTGGCGATTCCGCCTTTGCTTCTTGTTGGCTGCTTCGGTCTATCGATGTTCCAAGCACAATTGTCAAGCTAGGCGATGGCGTATTAAGCAAGTGCAGCAGTTTAAAAAACATTACTGTTCACGCGAATATACCACCTACAACACAGTCTTTTATCGATGTCAACAAAAATATTTGTACGCTGACTGTTCCTAGTAAAGCAATCAACACCTATAAAACGACTGAGCACTGGAAAGAATTCAGCAACATGAAGGGTACTGGCAATAACACGAAGGCCGCTGCTCCTAAGAAAAAGAAATAATTCTAACTCCTTAAAACAAAAGGGATGCAGAACGCATCCCTTTTTATTTATCGGATATGGCAGACGAACAAACAATAAAAAAAGTGTCAGCAACTGTTATTGCGCTTGATGAGCCGAACACGTTGCGTGACCGATTGGGCAGTTCTGAATGGGCTACCATTGAAAGTATTAAAGTAATGCGTACTATTGGCACTAAAGACGTTGCTTTGCTTTCGGGACTTGCACACAGTTCGCTTCAAAACATCGATTTGCAGGATGCTACTATCAACAGTATTCCTGACGGTGCTTTTGAACACTGCGACGAACTTGTGTCTATCTCTCTACCCTCTTGCAACACCATTTCAAAAGACTGTTTTAAAGATTGTAGGAACTTAAAATTCGTAACACTTTCTAAAAAGATTTCCGCAATAGAGGAAAACGCTTTCCTAAATTGTGAAAGTATTGAAGAGATCTGCCTGCCTACCAACCTTTCGCTAATCGGAAAAAACGCTTTTGGTAACTGCATTAACCTGTCGACGGTCGTATGCGAGGCTAGTTATCCGCCAATTTGCAGTAACGATGCATTCCACAATATCAGTGCCAACAATGTGTTTTATATTTGCAAACAAGGCTTTAAGGAGTACAGCAGCGATGTTTTCTGGAAGAACTTCAACCTTAAGGAAAACACAATTAAGCAGATTAAAAACCTATAATGCGATAAAAAATCTGTATTTTTGCCAAAATATCGATTACATGAAATCATATATAATTACCATATTATTATTTTTCGCCATTACTCCATCTTTTGCACAAAAAATTGCAATTGATGAAGAAAACGAAAATGGAAAATTTATAGCGACTGAGTTCCTACCTACCTTTTGGTCGACCCAATCGGGCAACGGAAGCGTTTCTCTTGGCGTGGCATACAACACTGCCATGCAAACCCTGTTCTGCTTGAACTTAAAATTGGAAAACACGCCAAACTTCGAAATCAAGAAGGGAAGCGCTTTGCAGTTGATAACAAACGAAGGAGAAATCATCGTTCTTCACAACACCTCCGACATTCAAGCAATCGACAAAAACATCATTGTGTCTTATGGTGTACAATACAATGAAAAAGAACTAGCTGACCTCGATAAAATCATGAATGAGCGCATTGTCAAACTAAAAATCGAGACAAGCAAGGGCATTCAAGAACAAGAGATCAACAGCAATATGTTCTCAAAATCTGTATATAGCTGTTTTGTTGTTTTGAAAGATTATCTTGAAAAGTATAAAAACGACTAGTACATTTTTGAATATGGGAAACATAGATATAAAGGCTAAACTCTCTGCTTTTTTCGGTTCCATCTTGAGCCGAGAGTCCAAACTAAAAAATAAATACGTCATTACAATTGTAGCATTTCTGGTATGGGTATGTTTTTTCGATGAAAACAGCATTATGTCTGATTTCCGCTACAAAAGCGAGATTCGGCAATTACAACAAAAAATTGAGGCTTATAAGGCCGACATTGCCGAAAGCATAAAAAAGAGCAACGAGTTAAGGACAAACAACGAGAATCTAGAGAAATTTGCTAGAGAACAATACAAAATGAAAAAGGCTAAAGAAGACATATTCATAATACAATGAAAAAATACTCATCACTCCTTTTATACACAGGTTATATTGCCATTTTCATAGCTGCGCTTCTCTACCCTTCTGGTTCGCTTTTCTATGGCATCCAAATTGCCGTTATAGTTTTGGGTGTTGGCAGTTTGGCTCTAATTGCTTATAGGGTGACCAACCCATTAGAAGGAGAAGACGCTCCAAGAATCAAAAGATTGGAATTTCAACTCGTTATCAGTTCTATTCTATACCTGGCTGCGACCTACTTCATGTACAACCGCGAACGACATTGGATCGTTTGCCTATTGATAGCAGCAATCACAGATCTTGTGGTAGCATTTAGAACACCTAACAAAATTAAGTAAACAATGGAAACAATTATTTCTTTTATTAACAGCTGCCTCGACCACTTAAACTACGGTACCATAACACTTTTAATGGCAATTGAGAGTTCTTTCATACCATTCCCTTCTGAAATTATTGTCCCTCCTGCAGGGTATCTTGCAGCCGACGGAAAACTCGACCTCTCTTTGGTCATATTCTTTTCAACACTGGGCTCTCTAATTGGGGCGGCTATCAACTATACCCTAGCATATATTCTTGGTAGGCCTCTACTCTATAAATTTGTCAATAGCAAAATCGGGCATCTTTGCCTGTTATCGCAAGAAAGCCTCGAAAAGGCAGAAAACTACTTCAATAAAAACGGAGCTGTCTCTACTTTCGTTGGCCGTCTTCTCCCTGCTATCAGACAACTTATTTCTATTCCAGCCGGATTGGTGAAATTGAATTTCCTCAAATTCGTCACCTACACTACCCTTGGTGCTGGCATCTGGAACTGTATTCTGGCATTCATTGGCTATATGCTGCACAAATCAATTGGCAACATAGACGAAATTCCTGGGTTAGCTAAAGAATATGGTCACTATATCTCTTTAATCATCATTGTTGTTCTTGTCATCGCAGCCGTTATCTACTATTTCAAGCAGAAAGCCAAGAAAGAGCAGAAAGAAGCGAACAAGGTATTGAATGCCGAACAAGAACAAGACCAAATCGAAAACATTTAAGCGCAATGTACAATAAAAGACGTTCTGATTTCAAGAAGGCCCAACAAGAGGCCGGAAAGAATTTACACAGACCCAATCTCAAAAATTACGCTAGAGAGCGACATACCAACCTGAAAGTCAACGAGCCGGCTTTGCTTATGGACTTTCTCTTGCAAAAGATGGGGGGTATGAGCAAAACTTCGGTTAAAAACCTACTGACAAAAAGACGGATTTCTGTCAACGGCACTGTCGAGTCACAATACAATCTACAGCTCAACGTGGGCGATGTGGTTGAAATAGATTCTACAAACACCAAGTATAAGTTCTCTCACCCTAAAGTGAGCATTATATACGAAGACAACTACCTTATCGCTATCAACAAAGGGGTCGGCCTTCTATCGGTATCGTCTCCTCTACATGAAGAGGTGACTGCATACAAGATTGTCTTGAACTACGTCAAAAAGCAAAATTTAAGGAACAATTTGTTTGTGGTCCACCGAATTGACCGCGAAACTTCTGGCGTCCTTATCTTCGCAAAAGATTTCGACACTCAAAACAACATTAAAGACCACTGGCACGACGATACACACCAGCGTTATTATTACGCTCTTGTTGAAGGTGAGGTTGAAAAGGACGACGACACAATCGTCTCTTGGCTAACCGAAAACCCGAAATCTCTTAAAGTACACTCTTCCTTTACTGATAATGGAGGCGAACAAGCAATTACTTCCTATCACGTTATTTGCAGGAAGAAGGGTATGTCTCTCTTGAAGGTTAACATTAAGACCGGAAGAAAAAACCAGATACGTGTACAATTGTCTTCTATTGGCCACCCTATTGTCGGCGACCGGAAATATGGTGCAACAACCAGTCCTATCGGCAGATTAGGACTACATGCGGCATCGCTTACCATTGTTCACCCAAACACAGGCGAACCTATTATGTTTGAAGCTCCAATTCCTAAAGAAATGCATTTGTAATATGAAAAGAGGTTATCTTTACAATTCGATTATTGCTTTTTTTTCTGCGACTGTCTTTTTTAGCTGCAATAGTAACAACGGTGTCGAAACCGTGAAAGTTACAGAGCCTGGCACCCTATCGGAGCAACGCTCTGGTTCCCAATGGGACAAAATCAAGAATCTAGCAATTGAAGGACCTCTTAACGAAATCGACATTGCATTCTTGAAGAGTCTCGACTGTCACGGTTTGGAAAGTTTGGACTTGTCTAAAGCCGAAAAAATGAAAGACATTCACTTTTTCTTCGACTCTAACTTGTTCTCATCCATCACTCTGCCAGACAATGTCGAATCAATCGAAGACGAGTCGTTTCAGGGATGCTTGAATTTGAAGGAAATAAAGGTTAGTCCCCAAAATCCGAATTTCAAATTGATTGATGGCGTCCTCTATAGTGCCGACACGTCAAGAATTGTTGTCTACCCAACCCTCTTACCTAAGAAAACGTACACCATTCCAGCTAAGGTCAAACAAATTAGCAACTGCCTTTTCGCGGCCGCTACTGAGTTGGAAAACATTGAGGTCGACAGCAACAATAAGACTTTTATTTCTAAAGACGGTATTCTCTATACCAAAGACTCTACTTTCCTGATTTCATATCCAGCTGGAAAGAAAAACACAACGTTCGTTCTTCCTAAAGAAGTTATTAAAGTCAACTGGTCTGCTTTTTGGGGGGCTTACAACCTGAAAGCTATAAATGTGGATAGTACTAACAACTTTTTCACCAGCAACGATGGACTTCTTCTTGAAAAGAACAATAACGATGCAGACTGCAACGACTTCACACTGGTTGCTTTCCCTGCTGGGAAAAAGTCTTCCGCTTACAAACTGCCACAAGGTATAACGCAAATAAACACTTGCGCACTTAAAACCTGCACCATCGACACACTGGTTCTTAATAAAGACTTATTCTTTATTGACAAGTGGGCATTCAACGGAGCAAAAATCAAGTATTTCGAAGTTGAAAAAGAAAACATTAGCTACTCTGCAGAGTCTGGAATCCTGTACAAGGGGAACAGCGCATATCTCTGTCCTACAGACCTGGAAGGCGACATCACAATCAGACCAACCACTTCCATCGACGAAAGAGCATTCCAACGTGGCAGACTGTCTTCCCTCAAAATTGGCCAGACGCTAGTTACTGGACCTTTTTTCTGCTCTTACTGTAACCAGCTAAAAGAGGTCTACTTTGAAAACGGTATCAAAGAAACAAACGGATTAGGCGCTTTTTTCTGTTGTGCCGGATTAGAGAAAGTAGATTTGCCCGAGTCGTTTGAAAAGATAAACAACCGGATGTTCTTCGGATGCATCAACCTTCAAACACTTATATGCAGAGCGAAAAAAGCCCCTGCCATCGATAAATACGCGTTTACTGGGGTTGACCTGAAGAGATGTATCGTTTATGTCCCTGCCGAGTCTATTGAAGATTATAGGAAGAATGACGACTGGAAAAAGTTCGTTATTAAACCTATTATTAACCAATAACGCTTTGGCGGATGACGCTATGTTAAGATTTCAAAAAAAATCTTGCATACACCGACAAAAAATGTGAAATTTGCACATAATATAACAAACACCAAAAGAAGTGAGTACCAAATACATTTTTGTAACAGGAGGTGTTACATCTTCATTAGGAAAAGGCATCATCGCCTCTTCTTTAGGAAAGTTACTTCAAGCCAGAGGATTGTCAGTTACCATCCAGAAACTCGATCCCTACATCAATGTTGACCCAGACACTCTCAACCCTTACGAACACGGGGAATGCTACGTGACTGTTGACGGTGCAGTAACCGACCTCGACCTAGGTCATTACGAGAGGTTCTTAGGCGAAGAATTATCGCAAGCCAACAATGTAACTACTGGCAGAATCTACCAATCTGTAATCAACAAGGAAAGAAAAGGCGACTTTCTGGGAAAGACTGTACAAGTAATCCCTCATATCACTGATGAGATTAAACATCACGTCAAAATTTTGGGCAACACTAAAAAATATGACGTTGTAATTACAGAAATCGGTGGTACCGTTGGCGACATCGAGTCGTTGCCGTATGTCGAGGCTATGCGCCAACTTAGATGGGAGATGGGCAACAAGAATTGCCTTTGCATCCACCTCACCTATGTTCCATATATTGCGGCAGCCCACGAATTAAAGACAAAACCAACACAACATTCCGTTAAATTCTTGCTTCAGAGCGGCGTTCAGCCAGATATTCTCGTTCTTAGAACCGAGCACACGCTAAGCGACAACGTTAAGAAAAAAGTTGCGTTGTTCTGTAATGTCGATAAAGATGCTGTGGTTGAATGCATCGATGCGCCTACCATCTACGAAGTTCCTCTACTTATGCACGAAGAGGGGCTCGACAGCATTGTTCTGCAAAAACTTGGCTTCACCGACATTAAAGAGCCTGAACTTGAACAATGGAAGGACTTCCTTTCTAAATATAAAAACCCAACTTCTACTGTCAACATAGGTGTTGTTGGAAAATATGTTGAATTGCCCGACGCCTACAAGTCTATTCTAGAATCTTTCATTCATGCCGGTGCGGCAAACGAATGCAAGGTAAAAGTCTCCCTCATCCAGGCTGAACAGGTGAACCACGACAATTCTGCCGACAAGTTGAAGGGCTTAGACGGCATTCTAGTACCTGGCGGATTCGGAGACAGGGGTATTGAAGGTAAAATAGAGGCAGTTCGATATGCAAGAGAGAACGACATTCCTTTCTTCGGCATTTGTCTGGGTATGCAGTGCGCAGTTGTTGAATTTGCTAGAAACGTGCTTGGCTATGCCGACGCACACTCTACCGAAATAGCGCCAACAACAACGCATAAGGTTGTTGACCTTATGGAAAGCCAAAAACATATTACCGGTATGGGCGGAACCATGCGCTTGGGCGCATATCCATGCCAGATTAAAAAGGATACACTGGCTTTCCAAATCTACGGTAGCGAGAGCATACAAGAGCGACACAGACACCGCTATGAGTTTAACAACGACTTTTTGGAAGACTTCGAAAAGAACGGTATGATTGCCTCTGGTATGAATCCAGACAGCAATTTGGTCGAAATCGTCGAGATTCCAACAAAAAAATTCTTTATCGCCGCACAATTCCACCCAGAATTGCAAAGTTCTGTTTTGAAGCCTCATCCACTCTTCAAAGCCTTCATTAAAGCGGCAAAAGACAACAAGAAATAAAAGATATCAACAAACTCGAAGGAAATTTATTTTGTTATAAGCAAAAAAAGATTTAACTTTGTGCCCGTAAAATTTTCAAAGTTTAATAAGAAATAAAATGGGATCTACTAAAATTAGATTGCAAAGACACGGCCGCAAGGGGTACGCGTTTTACCACGTAGTCGTAGCAGATAGCGATGCACCACGTGATGGTAAGTATATTGAGAGACTTGGATCTTACAATCCAAACACCAATCCAGCTACTGTTGAATTAAACTTCGAAAGAGCGTTATATTGGGTTAAAGTTGGTGCACAGCCAACCGACACTGCTCGTAACATCCTCAGCGAAGAAGGCGTTTATTTGAAGAAGCACCTTGAAGGTGGCGTTAAGAAGGGCGCATTCGACGAAGCTGAATCTCAGAAGAGATTCGATGCTTGGAAGGCTGAAAAGGAAGCTAAGAAGAACAAGGTTAAAGAAGGCTTGAACGCTAAAGCTGCACAAAGCGCCAAAGAGCGCCAGACTGCAGAAGAGGCTATCAACAAGGCTAAGGCTCAGGCCGTTGCAGACAAGAAGGCTGCTGAAGCTAAGGCAAAGGCTGAAGCTGAAGCTGCTGCTAAAGCAGAGGCTGAAGCTAGCGCTGCAACAGAAGAGGCTGCTCCTGCAGTTGAAGCTCCTGCTGCTGAATAATAAGCTTTTCTTTCAGAAATATAAGCGCACCTTTGGGTGCGCTTTTTTGTTTTCACCTACTACCATATGAACACATCAGATTTCAACAGCCACAATAAAAACGAATTTCCACCCGCACACACCACCGAACACATAATCAACCAAACGATGATTAGAATGTTTGGTTGCGGACGGGCAATTGAAGCCCACATCGAACGGAAGAAGTCGAAAATGGATTTTTCTCTAGCCGCCGAACCTACAGCCGAACAGGTTGAGGCTCTGGAGCAGGAGGTAAACAGGGTTATCGGATTGAACCTGCCTGTCGAATTCGAATACTCCACTCAAGAAGAGCAAAAAGACCTTTACGATTTGAACAGGCTGCCAGAAAACGCATCCGAGAGAATCAGGATTGTTAGAATTGGCGATTACGACGCTTGCCCATGCATCGGAGCACACGTGGGAAACACAAGCGAAATAGGCACATTCAAAGTTATCAGTTCCTCTTTTTGCGACGGTGTATGGAGGTCAAGGTGGAAAGTTGCACAAAATTAGGCCTGCATCTCGAATACCGCTTAATTTTCATACAGAAAAACTTGTTAAGATTGAAGAAAAAAAGTATTTTTGCAATATAAATAAGCACAGAAAATGAATAAGTCAATTCTTCATATTGTTCTCTCTGTCGTGGTGGTCGTGAAGGGCTATTAAGACTAGAGAAGGTATGTAGATACTTATTCAACTAATGATACAACCTTTCTCTTTTAGAGGAAGGTTTTTTTGTATAAGATAACAAAAACAAAACTCATAACAAATGGAATACAAGAATAAGCTTCGCAGTTCTGTCTGCACAGAAGGACGCCGTATGGCAGGAGCCCGCGCTCTGTGGGTTGCTAATGGAATGAAGAAAGAGCAGTTCGGCAAACCTATCATTGCTATTGTTAATTCTTTCAACCAATTCGTCCCTGGACACACCCATTTACACGAAATCGGACAAATAGTCAAAGAGGAAATCGAAAAGTTGGGTTGTTATGCGGCAGAATTCAACACCATTGCCATTGACGATGGAATCGCAATGGGACACGATGGTATGCTTTATTCTTTGCCTTCACGCGACCTCATCGCTGACTCTGTCGAGTACGTTGTCAACGCTCACAAGGCAGACGCCATGATTTGTATTTCTAACTGCGACAAGATTACCCCAGGTATGTTGATGGCCGCTATGCGCTTGAACATTCCTGCAGTTTTCTGTTCTGGCGGCCCTATGGAAGCCGGCAAATGGAAGAATGAGAACATCGACCTTATTACCGCTATGGTTAAAGGCGCCGACAAAAACGTCAGCGACAGCGAAATGGACGAAATCGAACAACGCGCTTGTCCAGGCTGTGGTAGCTGTTCTGGTATGTTTACCGCTAACTCTATGAACTCGCTTACCGAGGCCATTGGTTTGTCTCTTCCTGGCAACGGTACCATTTTGGCGACCCACGTCAACCGTATCCAACTCTTCAAGGATGCCGCTAAACAGATCGTTGAAAACGCTTTCAAGTACTATCGCGATGGCGACGACAGTGTTCTGCCTAGAAGCATTGCTACCCGCGAAGCTTTCTTAAACGCTATGACCCTCGACATCGCTATGGGTGGTTCTACTAACACCATCCTTCACCTGCTGGCCGTGGCTAACGAAGGTGGCGTAGATTTCAAGATGGTTGACATCGACGGTCTTTCAAGAAAAGTTCCTTGCTTGTGCAAACTGGCCCCTAATACTGCCAAATTTTCTATTCAGGAATGCAACCGTGCCGGTGGTATTCTTGGCATTCTTGGCGAATTGTCTAAGGGCGGCTTGCTGAACACCAACCTAAAGCGTGTTAACGGCCATACTTTGGCTGAAGACATCGAGCTCTACTCTATCACAAAGCAAAATGTTGAGGCTGAAGCTAAGCGCATCTATTCTACCGCTCCTGCTTTCCAGTTCAGCAATAAGATGGGAACACAGAACTGCACCTACGACTCTTTAGACACCAACAGAGTTGACGGTTGCATCCGCGACATTGAGCATGCCTACACCAAAGATGGCGGCTTGGCTGTCCTCTTCGGTAACATTGCAAAAGACGGTTGCGTAGTTAAAACTGCAGGTGTTGACGAAAGCATCTGGAAGTTTAGCGGTAC
>ODAJ011830700.1_pt1 | contig 31978 bp, 21 predicted proteins | sample 1539241 | NCBI WGS metagenome assembly ODAJ01 (sample SAMN02144231, study PRJEB22623) | gut metagenome | biome: sheep rumen | host: Ovis aries | place: New Zealand
CGTGGTTTTATCTGGATGCTTGCATACAAGGAAAACCATGTGCTTTCAGCATCAAAACCGGGCAAAGAACGGTTAGCGCAACACCAAAGACACCGCTTAAAATAATTTCCGCTATTTCTGCCATTTCTGCGGGACCTATAAAAGAGCTTTTCGTGTTTTTCGTGTTTTTCGATGTTTAAATAAAATAACTTTCAATTCTCAATTTGAAAAAACTGCGGGATTATTCTTTTCTTTCCTATATTTTATTTATTTTTGCATACCAAAATTGAGTGTTGACGATGAAATATAATATTTTTATACTAATTATATTGGGCTGCTTGATTCAGCTGCCTATGAGCGCTCAGCAGATGATGTTCGAAGATACCAGCCGCATCGGGCAGCCTTACGCCAAGGACCCTCAGGTGGTGAAGTTCAAGGGACGCTATCTGATGTACTACTCTATCCCGCCCCGGCAATGGAACGGCATGGAGAGCGGACATCCCCATCTGTTTACGGACAAAAACGGGCGCACCTACCTCTTCTATCAAGGCAATCCCGACAACGGCAAGACTTGGCTCATTACGCAGGAGGAGGTACACTGGACCAACAACACACCGCAGCTGTGAATATTGACAAACCCTATTTAATGAAACTATTTCAATTGAACTAATAACATACATACACACACTATGAGATTTCTTCATTTTGCATTAATCGCTCTGTGATGCGCCAGGCGGCAGAGGGCAACTTGATTACGCAGGAGCTGATAGACGGCTACATCAAGGAGCGTGAGAGGACAATGGGAAATGACTCTTATAACGACCTGAACACATTCGTCAATCAGGAACTCTATGGCATGCCGATGGATAGATACGACCTATCTTACCTGCGCAAGGTAACCCCCGAGTCGCTGAAGAAACACCTGAGGAATCTACTCCAGAAGGGCAATCTGCAAATCGGTCACTATACCACAGAGATATGATAGAATTTCGGCAGGAAGAAACTTATTAAAATGTTTTGCGGTTTCCGCAAAAGCCGTTATCTTTGCAGAGTTGATGCGCTTCATCGCTATAATGAATGCGAATAAAATTATAAAGATTATGGGAGATTATATTAAGAGAAGTATTGAGGCAGGCGAAGAGATCAGATATAACGGCAGACTGCACTGGAGTAGCATCTGGAAGTATATCCTGTGCAGTTGGATAATGGTAATAGGCGGTTTGTGTGCTGCTGGCGCATGTTACTATTATGAAAAAGAAAATATCTATATCTACATCGGGCTGGTGGTTGCCGCATTAGGATTGATAATAGGCCTCATAGGCCGTATAGTGCGCACACGCTCAGAGTTTGCCATCACCACCACACGCTTTGTGCAGAAAGACGGCATCTTCAACATAAAGATGACGGAAATTCCCCTGCAGCGCATAGAGACGGTGAACTACTACCAGACCATCTGGCAACGCATCATCGGCACTGGCTGCGTGGAACTGGTGGGCAGCGGCGGAACCAGCCATCAGGTGCATTGCATTGAACATCCCATGCAGGTCAGAAAGATGATACTGAGTGCCATCAATGCTGATAATGACAAGAGGACAGAGACAGTTCCAAAGCCCCCTTGTGATAACGACGAAAAATCCGACGACCCAAATACATAAAATCTAACCACTATTCACTAACCACTATTCACTAACCACAAAACCTCTTTTCATTTCGGAGAAGATGGGGTATATCACAGAATGACGAAAACTAAGCCCACCACATTATTACTACTTTTCCTGCTGTCGGCCCTGTATTGTCTCGCCGATAACAACTCATATAAACTTGCAGGAACGCCTATAGGTTCACAGTTGTCCGTTGACTATGGCAATTCCAGTCAGCCCAGCACAACAGTCAACACCGTCGCCAATGCCTTTGACGGAAATCTGAACACATTCTTTGCCAGTTGGGAAAGAAGCAAGACGTGGGCAGGACTGGATCTGGGCAAACCCCATGTGATTACACGTGTGGGATGGAGCCCCCGCAATGACGGTGTGGGGCCAAAGCGTGTGGTATTAGGGCTGTTCGAGGGGTCTGACGACCCTGACTTCCTGACCTCCTACCCGCTCTTCATCATCAGTCAGGAAGGAACCATCGGCCAGATGGACTACGCTGACGTTAACGTAAGCCGCGGCTTCCGATATGTTCGATATGTGGGACCCAGTGAGGCCCGTTGCAACATAGCTGAGCTTGAATTCTACGGCTATGAATCCGAGGGTAAAGACAGCATATACTATCAGCTTACCAACCTTCCGACAGTAGTTATCAATACGCAGGACAACATAGACCCTTACGATAAGATAAATGACATAGTAAGCTCATATACAATCATTTATGAAAACGGAACCAAAGTGCAGCAGGAGACAGGGGCTACACGTCTTCGCGGCAATGCCAGCCTCTCCTTCCCCAAGAAGCCATACCGTATAAAGCTGGATAGCAAAAAGCGTATATTCAAGGACAGTGACATGAAGTCACCTGCCAAGGCCAAGAAGTGGACGCTGATTAACAACTACGGCGACAAGACGCTGATGCGTAACCTGGTGAGCTTTGAGATTGCACGCCGTATGAAAATGCCATACACGCCCTGGAGTCAGCCGGTAGATGTGATTGTAAACGGGGAGTATAAAGGCTGTTACCAGCTGACTGACCAGATAACCGTTGACAAAGACCGCGTGAACATTACTGAGATGACCCCCGAGGACATTGAGGGCGAGATGCTGACGGGCGGATATCTGCTGGAGCTGGACGGATATGCCAGCCAGGAGGTTTCGTGGTTTCAAACCCGGTTCGGGTCGCCCGTGACAATCAAATCGCCCGACGAGGACGAAATCACCACTGAGCAGCATAAATACATCGAGGACTTTTATAACCAGATGGAAATGCGCATCATGAGTAAAAGCTTCACCGACCCGGAACTGGGCTACCGGTCGATGCTGGATGCGGAAAGCCTGCAACGCTACTGGTTGGTAGAGGAACTGACAGGTAACCCCGATGCCTTCCACAGCTGCTATATCAGCAAGGACCGCGGAGCTGACAAATTGAGGGTGGAAACGGTATGGGACTTTGACCTGGCCTTTGATAATGACAGCCGTTACTACCCCAACCGCAATTACGGCGATTACCTGTCACTGGCACGAGGCGGAGCAGGCAACTCACGCACTCTGCTTAAACGCATCTTCACGGACGAGGCTTTCTGCGACTCGCTGCGTATCATGTGGGAGACAGCCCGCCGGGATTGGGGTATTACGGAGGAGAGTCTCATAGCCTACATTGACTCTACTGCCCAAGTGCTTCAGGAAAGTCAGCGGCTGAATTTCCTCAGATGGCCCATATTGGGGACAGTACAGCACCTGAATCCTCGTGTAGCCGGGACATACGAGGGAGAAGTGGAGTACCTGCGTGAGTACATCCGTGAACGCATTCCCTTCCTGGACGAACGGACACGGAACCAGGACGGGGAGGAAGAGCACTACGCTATCGCCACGGCACAGGACCTGAAGGAATTTGCCGATCTGGTCAACGGTGGCAAGGCAACCGCCTCAGCAACCCTGACGGCTGACATTGACTTTACGGAATATGAGAATGTGATGATCGGAAACGGAATCCGTTACAAGGGGACCTTCGACGGTAATCACCATAGCATAACCATTAAGATAAATACCTCGCAGAATAATGCTGCCCTTTTCCGCTATCTGGACGGAAATGTAAAAGACCTTACTATTAGGGGGACACTCCAGACCAGTGCAAAGTATGCGGCGGGCATAGCCAGCGAGACTGACGGTGCCCGTATAGAACGCTGTACTACTGACCTGCAGATAACCACTTCGGTAAGAGGGGACGGTACACATGGCGGCATTGTGGGAGTAAGCAACAACAATACCTATATCTCTGACTGCCATATAAGCGGCAGCATGAGCGGATCCGGCACCGAATGCTGCGGCGGGGTGGTCGGATGGGCCTCGTCCTCAACCATCATCAGGAACTGCCTGGTAAGTGCCGGTATCAGTGTTTCCCGTAATGGTAGCGACATATTGTCCAGAAATGCCGCCAACGTTACATCTATCGGCAATTATGCCTACGATACCTGGGGCGCTCCCAACGGATGCGGCAACCTTACCTATTATACCAGGGAGCAGATGACTGACGGTGAGGCCTGCTATCAGATGAACCTGAACTGCAAGGAACCGCTATGGTACCAGCAACTGGGAACGGATGCGACGCCTACACTGGACAGTTCCCGGGGGACGGTCTATTCGGTTTCGCGTGTTCACTGTGACGGAACGCCCTACGAAACCGGACGGGGCTATACCAATAACCCAGACTATGAGAACCGCGACAGCCATATCATAGTGGACGGTATATGCACAGTGTGTGGACGCTGCGACGAAAGCACGATGCCAAAGGACGAGAGAGGATACTTCATTCTCTCTACGGCCCAGCAGTTAGCATGGTATGCGCAGTTTATTGCCTCTGGCGACAATACAGCAAATGCCGTCCTGGGGGCTGATATCGACTTTACGGATTACAATACCATGATTGGCATGGGCACATCATACGCTGGACGCTTTGACGGAGCCGGGCATTCCATCAGGATAAACATGCAACGCACTTCCGATTACGCCGGACTCTTCCATAATGTAACAGGCACTATTCAGGACCTGACCGTATTCGGGACAATCAGGACAAGTGCCAAGTTTGCCGGCGGAATTGTCAGCAATATGTTAGGAGGACAGCTGATAAGGTGCCAGTGCTATACAGACATTATAAGCACCGTAAATGGTGACGGAACACACGGCGGACTTATCGGTCTGAACAGTGAGAGCACTGAGATATCAGAGGTCAGTGACTGTCTGTTTGCAGGATCCATCAGCGGAACGAACACAAGTTCCTGCGGAGGGGTATGCGGCTGGGCGACCGCACCTGTCATAATGGTCAGCACGCTGGTAACGGGCACATTCAATATCAGCACTTCCGGCAGCGATGTGATATGCAGGAACAATGGCCTGCTGCTGCAGGAAAACTGCTATTATCATACTGACTGGAATGCCGATGTACCCGCAGGAGTCAGGCTGGCTACATCTGACGATTGCAGGGATGGCGCCTTGTGTTGGATGCTGAACGGTGACCGGGAAGGCGGTGATATGGCGTGGTATCAGACACTGAGCTCTGACCCCTTCCCCATTCCCGACTCCAGCCACAGTCCTGTTTACCGATGGACTGACGGCACTTACCGCAATGATGACGAGGATGGAATAAGACCTGCCCTCGCCACCACCCATGACAGCGAGATTATATATGATCTCACAGGTAAGCGGATTAGTCACCTTCCCTCACAGGGAGCTCGGGAGGAGGACATCAACAAACTGAAACGGGGAGTTTATATCGTGAATGGAAAGAAGATAATAAGGTATTAAACTCTTCACATACGAAAAGAGAGAATGCTTTATCCACTCCCACCCCAGCATCAAATCAGCAACCATCTGAAGAGGTGTAATCTTTATCAACGGGAGCCACCCGCAATTACCTTTTTCCCGTTACGGATGTAAATGCCCTTTGATGGAGGCGAGGTGAGACGGCGTCCACTGAGGTCAAAGATTCCTTGCTTACTTTTATCTTTATTATCATCAGATGCATCTGGCAATGAAATTGCTGTGCCACCCTTATAAGCTTTTATACATTCAGGATTAGTTACATAATCAATTATCTTAATTTCGTTAGAGATGAGATTTTTCCATTCCGAAGTGTTATAAAGGTCACCATAATTAATTACCATCTTTAACACATCATCACAATTAAGCCCCATCCCTGAACGTAAGGTTATTTTAACAGAATCACCATAATTTTCCAGAATATCTAATTTTGAGAATTTTGTTATAGAGAACCAACTATCCGAAAAGATATAGTATAGAATACTATCAGAATTTAAATGTATTGTCGCAGTAATTTCTGAGTTATTTAACCATACCCCATCTTCATCAACCTCAAACTCATCATCTTTAATAGAGTTAATTGTCATTTTAAACTTTCCGTCAATTCTTATTGGAATATCGTTATCATAAGCATAGGCTATTGAAAAAAGACACCCCGCCAGGATAATTAAAAAGATTCTTTTCATATTAGTGCATTTATAATTTAACTTAATTATATTTCCCTCCTGCATACTAATACAGGAGGGAAAGTGATATCTATTTAATTATAAAACGAGATCCAAATTTGCTTTATTGCTCGCAGATGCTTTGTTTTTTATTATTTTAACAGAAGCACTTTTCCCATTTGGATGTACAACCTTGACAATATTAATTCCATCCTTCAGAACATTTGACGGAATCTCGCCATTAACACATTTACCAGATAACCCTTTTGAACTTTTCAGTAAAGAGTGCGAAACATGGTTAACGGAATATGTGCAGTTCTCAATCTGCTTGTTTTTATGGCCATAAGTTACAGATATTCGATTATTATTAACATTAATATTAAGATTCGCAGGCTCTAAAGGTTCTACAGTCAACACATTACTGCGTTTAGATCCATTATTGTTATATGAGACAATAGTGAATTGAGATGAATATTCTTTGTCAACCGTTGCCAAAAACCTACCAGACTTGGTATTAGGTAACATTGTTATAGAAGGGAGGAAGTCTCCTTCTTCAAGCTGCTCAACATATATATGAGTAGCGCCCTCCAAATTACTCATAGCAATCTCTACATCCCTTGAGTATTCATCTTGCAAATAGCTGTCATCATATACTTTCGCTAAATTCTGCTCAATTTTCTGAGGAAGATATTCTAGAACATAATAGTATGAGGAACAACGGTCATATTTATTATTCGTTATCCTTCCTCTTAGATAATTATCTGCAGTTCGTGCGTATGCAGTGTCTGGATAATGTAACGTAATCTCTGATAAATCAATCTCGTACGGTTCATATGGGAGTATAAATTCATCAACAACATCCCATGTTCCATCCTTCTTCAATATAGAAAAAGTCCAGGCTTCTGCCCCTATTGTTCCATTCATTGATAACGTTGGATCATAAGGCTTACAATAATTATAAAAATCATACCCATCGTCGTAATAACGTGATTTCAATGGTCTTGATTCAGCCATCTCTACAGCTTTCTTCTCGACAAGATGACTGGAATACCTGAAACCTGATGTTCCTGCTACTGAGATAGTACCTTGGTAATTAACAGCATTATCATTGTTACAAGACATGAAATTACAAGAATTGCCCAAACCATCTGGAAGTTCTGAATTCCAATTAAAACAGTTTTGAAATAGTTTATCGTAATCATCCGCAATGTTCCTTATAATTGTACCTTTGCCAAATTTCCACGTTAGCAGTTGGGATATACCCGAATTATTTTGTGGATAGAATGTATTGAGAGAAAGTCCTTGTTGCCATGTTGAGGGAGCATATAGATATAATGTTCCATAAGACGTAATATTAAGGGGAAGACTTCCCTGGGTAGCCTGATTATATGCATCGTACCAATTATTTGTGGTAATAGCTTGTTTAACAGCATACTCTAAACCCGAATATCTCATTTCGTCGGATAGCTCAAGTTTGTTGCCTGCAGGAGTAAAATGAGTACAGAAGCCCAATCCTGCCGCAATATCACGTAAAGCCTGAGTTACAAAATCAACCTTAGAAATGCTGCATGTGTCAAGACTAAAAGAAAAAGTATTTGTATTAAAGAAATCAGTGTTATATGTTATTTTAATATCAGGATTATTAGATAAAACAAGAGAATCTTGTATGCTTAAATAATGATTGTGTACATGATGCAAATAATCCTGATATAATATGTACTTCGCTTGTGGAGCTAATCCAAACTCTTCATTTTGTAACCTATATGTTATAACTTTTGATAAGGCGTTAGCATTATTACCCCTAATACTACCGATATTCGCTTCTATCGTTATTGGTAACATCGTAGGGAGATTTTCTTCCCAAATTTTACACGCATATCGGAACGCCCCTTTCATATCTTCATCCCAATTTCCATTAAAACTGACTAATATCTTTGTGCCTCCATTAATGACTCTTTTAACTTTCAGAGAGGAACACGTATCCAGTTGCGCATCTTGATAGTAGGAGTAAAACTCATTATCATAGTTTTGCGCACGTGCTGATAGACATACACTTAAAATAATCGAGAATAAAATAAACTTTTTCATAACATCTTATCTTAAATTAATTTTCTTTGATTTTGTAAGCTTGTGATTTTGGTTGTAATATTCTAATATAACAGAGCAAGAATGTAAATCTGATAGTTCGGAAATACTTTTAATTCTTTTTAGAAATGAACCATTGGTTGAAAGAACATCAATATGACTTGTTGTATTCTCTTCAATACATTGATGTATGTTATCTGAAGAAGTCGGCAAACCATATACATTTGTTTGGCATGGTATTTCAATTGTTTCCATTACACTTCCATATTGATTAGTCACACTAATATCTATCCACACCATGTTTCCTCTACTTAACGCTTTAATATAGGCATGTGCCAGAAGAGGCTCATTAATTTGAATTATATCATAAAATGAACTATACTCCTGTTCCACTCCAATAGTGATAGAGGATGCACCACGATAGGATACATTAAAACTATAATCATACAAAGTCTCATAACGTTCAAAATGGAAAGCTTGGTCGGTTATAGAAAGAATTTTAGGAGCGCAGTCAAGCTTAAAACTCAAGGAAGATGTCTTCTCTTGATTATTAACCCTATATGTTAAACGTACAACAGCATCGATAATACCTGAAGAATTAACATATGATACAGAAAGATAATCCGATGGGGTTATGGAAAACGTTTGACTGCCAGACTGCTGACAAACTGTTTGATACTCACCGTTCGCTAATTTTATCTGATATTCCCAACGAAGAGAAGAAATATTAGCCCCATCATTGTCAATCTCAAAGAGATAAGGATTGTATATAGAAGCCACATCCATTGAAGAAATGCTCTGGCAATATATCTCAACAGACGAAGGTGCATTAATATTCCATCCTATTGCTTTTAATATTTTTATGGTCTTCGAATCTATATCCAAATAGTTACTTCCTGTTGGCATCTCGTAATGCATTAAACTAGTGGGATCGTCAAAGAAATTAAGAGACTTATCCTTTTCAAATGAACTAGAACCATATAATTTGTATTGATTTGTATTCAACTTTAGCCAAAAACCATTCGATGATACATAATAGTTCTTTAATTGTATGTTTTCGTTTTTTTTGCTTGCCTGTTTCGGGATACCTGAAAGCGGTGCATTAAGATTATTAAAAATCATATATTCAAATGGAGTATATCCACTTTGAACTTCTTCAAAGATAAAGTATCCCCTGTTATTCTTTGTTACAGTGGTACCAAATCCCAAAGTCCTTGCTATTGCGCGTAGCATAGCAGTTGAAAGGCATCCGTTGGTTGTATTATTACCCTGTACATCTTGACTGCACCATTCAACAGAATTAGAAAATGTGACATATCCATCATATAACTCACCATAAGGACCCATATACGTTCTATAATATGATATTGCATATAATGTATCTCTTCTTTCTGATATATAAGGCACAACCACACTCATATCACTTTCATTTTGAGCAAACTTAACATCAATAGTTAAATGAGCCTCAACTGGTAGAATATCCTCCCACAATTGCGTAGCAACCTCTATTGCTTGTCTCAAAGAATCTGGTACAACAGAACTATAGTTAATATTTATCTGAGCACCATAATTATTTGATCTATTCACGCCTCTTGAATGCATAGGAAAATTCCCTGTAGATATTTGCTCTGCAGAGAAGTTTTCATTATATGTAACAAACTCTACATCCTGCGCATATAGCATTATACTTATAAGCAGACATGCTATAAAAGAAAAAAAACGATTATTCATTGTATTCTTTTTATCTACATTCATAATTATAGTTCAATTTCGCTGTAGAATATCCAATTACCTCGTATAATCTGTAATTCATAGTATCCCTCGAGTTCAAAAGGTAATGATAGTGTACTCACTTCTGAAGGAATTACAATAGAATATATAACTTCATCCTCCTCATTTAGCAGTTGGAGTATACAACTATCACATGAAGAAACGAAGTATAATGTGTGTCCATCCATATATACGACCGGCGGATTAACCGGTGTTTTGTGACCGCCATGGCCAGGGGTTGATGGATTAACGCGATATGTCATAAATGGAATTTTATGACCTTGATTATCATCACTCTGTGCATAAATAACAAACGGCATTGACAAAATGCATAGTAATGTCAGTAATCTTTTCTTCATATACATAATTTTAAGTTAGAAAAATCGAATACAAAATTATAAAGAATGTCATCTTATGCAGAAAACATTTGCATACATTCTTCATATATCATATCCAGAAATATGAGAAAAGATATTGAAAATCAACAAGTTTAAAGTTTTCTTTAAAATTGGAGACGCCCCGTTACGATGGCTGTTTTCAGATTGATTTGGAAGGTTATCAGGCCATCTATACCAAAAAGCTTCTTACTAAGTGCGCGCTTAATATAAGTAATACTGTTCCCGCTCATGCGCATGGCAGAACACATGTCGGCTGTTTGGAAACCAAGTTCGGTAAGGATGATAATCCTCCATTCTTTATCCTTAAGTCCAAGCCCGGCTACTGCCATTGTGAACTTGGGGAATGTTGTCTGGAAATTGGTGATTAACTGTTCCCATTCTATCCTGGAAGCATATACCTTATTATTCGGGTCAGCCATCATACGGAACTTTTGCACAAGTTCATTCTCATAAAAGATGTGAAGTGTGGAATCTGTCTCGATAAGCTGTTTCTCCAATGCATTCTTTTGGGATAATAAATCGTGCATCTGGTGCTGAAAGTTCTCTTCCTGTTTTGTACTCTCGTGCTGTAATGTTCGGAGTGACTCTGTTACTGTCATGAGCTGCAGATGCAAATTCAACAATCTGTTCTCTTTCTCGTGAATCGTATTCTTAGTTGTACGATAATGAAGAAAGAAAACCAATATACATATCACAAGTACTGTAAGAATGATTATAATGAGGCGTAAACGGTTGCTTGACTGTTGTTCGTAATGACGGGCTATTCGTTGATGACGTCCGTATTTGTATTGGGCATTAGTTCTATGTACCATCTCTGATTTCATCTCGCTATATGCTTTATCATTGGCATCAGTGAACTGGAAAGCGAATTTGGAGATAGAATCCGCATTGTTACGCTTAGTATAAACAGAAAGAAGCCCCTTATAACCTGCTTCTTTATACCCAAATGGGAGTACTTTACGATAATAATATTCAGCAGAATCCAGTTGATTGGTAGCATCATAATAATAGCCTATTGTATAATAGTACATCTCATGCCCTGGTTTCAGCATGCCATTATTATCAAAGATTCCGGCATACTTACGTACAATATCAATCTCTTCTTTGGCTTGCTTGTAATTGCCTCTTTCAATATTTATATATGATGATGTGATTAAAGCTCCTGACGCATGTAATGTGTCACCATGTGCTAACAAGTTCTTTCTCGCCGTATAGTCAATGTGTAAAACACTGTCATTTTTCCACATAAGATAATAAGGTTGTTCTAACATTCTATATCCGTCTATTGCCCCCAAAGTATCACCCATTGCCAAGGTATAGCGGATATAATTTTTTCGTGCCTCTAATTCATCTTCGGGTAAATATTGTTCGTTAAATACAACAGCCATCTGACCATAGATGGCGCTTAGGATATAATAGTCACAATCATCATCTGTCGTGTCGGCCAACTCAACGGCAGTATGATAGTCCTCAATCGCTTGTGTTGCTTCTCCCATGTCAGCATGCGCACGGCCTAAAAGGTAATATGCCAGCATACGGTTATTACTGCTATGCCATGGATGATTGAAGTAACTTACTAACCTACTGGCTGCACTGTCATTAGTGAAAATGCTATCGGCCTGATTATCTACTTCTAACTCCTGAAGGGAACGGCACATGAACTGGTGATGATTATATATATGTATACCAATACAATATAAAATAATGAGCGTAACTATTGAAAGGGTGCTGTATATAATTCGTTTGTTTGTTATCCTTTTGTGTTCCATACTGCAAAATTATTAAATTTCCATTAACAACTTATATAAAATTACATTTTTTAAGTAAAAATAATATATTTCCCGCAAAATGTTTTAGACATTAATTCAACTTTCGGAAGTTAAAAAAAGGAGAACGGTTTTACACGAGCAGAACAAACGTCCAGCCAGCTAAGCTGGCTTTAACTTCCTGCACAAAGTGCTTAACTCCCTATCTAACTTCATTCTATAACTTCCGAAACTTAAACTGTGTTATAAAAAGAGAACAAGAAGAGAAAAAAATCCGCTTTAGCCTTCGTCTTTTTGGCGAAAAAGAATTAACTTTGCGCCCTGTTTTAAGATAAAAAGATATAAGCACATATGGGAGGTTTCTTCGGAACAGTATCAATGCAGCCTTGTAAGGCAGACCTTTTTTACGGGACAGACTATCAGTCGCACATGGGTACCAAGCGCGGCGGTATGGTTACAGTAAGTGAAGAAGGTGAGTTTTTCCGCAGTATTCATAATTTGGAAAGTACCTATTTCAGGACTCGCTTTGAAGACGAGCTGGACAAGTTTAAAGGCAATGCCGGAATAGGTGTAATCAGCGATACAGACGCACAGCCTATGCTGATGAACAGCCACTTGGGACGCTTTGCCCTGGTTACTGTGGCAAAAATTAACAACTTGGAGGAACTCTGCCAGAAACTGCTCTCCGAGGGACAACATTTCAGCGAATTCTCTTCCGGCAAGATTAACCCCACCGAATTGGTGGCTCTCTTAATTATAAAAGGTAAGGACTTCGTTAACGGCATCGAAAATGTCTTTAACAACATCAAGGGTTCTTGCTCAATGCTCCTGCTGACAGAGAACGGAATCATTGCCGCTCGCGACTCATGGGGCCGTACCCCAATCGTTGTAGGTAAGAAAGAGGGTGCCATGGCTGTTACCAGCGAAAGCACAGCCTTCCCCAATCTGGATTACGAGATATCCTACTTTGTAGGCCCTGGCGAGATTATCCGCATCACCGCAGATAAGATGGAACAGTTGCGCAAGCCAAACAAACGCATGCAGATCTGCTCATTCCTGTGGGTATATTACGGATTCCCCACCAGCTGCTACGAAGGCAAGAACGTAGAATGGGTACGTAACGAGTGCGGCCGCCGTATGGGCGAGGAGGACAAGACAGAAGTGGATTGTGCCTGCGGTATCCCCGACAGCGGTATAGGTATGGCCGTTGGTTATGCCGAGGGTCACAAGTGCCCTTATATGCGTGCCATCAACAAATATACTCCCACATGGCCCCGTAGCTTCACCCCCAGCAATCAGGAGATGCGTAACCTTGTAGCTAAGATGAAGATTATCCCCAATGCCGATAAGCTGCGTGACAAGCGTGTACTCTTCTGTGACGATAGCATTGTACGCGGTACTCAGTTGCACGACAACACTAAGGTGCTGCACGAACTGGGTGCTAAGGAGGTTCACATGCGTATTGCCTGCCCCCCATTGGTATACGGTTGTAAGTTCATCAACTTCAGCGCCAGCAAGAGCGACTTGGAGCTTATCACACGTCGTATCATCAAGGACTTCGAGGGTGACGAGAACAAGAATCTGGATGCCTACACACGTACAGACAGTCCCGAGTACAAGAGAATGGTGAATGAGATTGCCAAACGTCTGAACTTGGATTCACTGAAATTCAGTAAGCTGGAGACACTTATTGAGGCTATCGGTCTTCCCAAGGATCAGATTTGTACTCACTGCTTCGACGGCTCTTCTGCCTTCACGCTGGAAGAGGTCAATTCGCAGGAATCACTATTCTAGATAAAAGAGAAAAATTAAAAGAGAAAAGATATAAATTCAAAATTATTTCTTAACATCAAAATAAACAAAAACCGCGAAAACCTTTTTGAGGACTTTCGCGGTTTTTTCGTATCTCTCGATATTTTCTTTATAAAGTTGAAAGTTGAAAATTATTCGCTAACCGCTAACCGCTCAACGGGACTCCGCCTGCGCCTGAGTACCTACGGAGCGCAAGAAACAGTAAACGGTAAACTGTAAACTCTAAACTAATGAACTGACTCTAAACTCTAAACACTAAACTCTAAACTGCAAAAAACTACAGCACCCTTGCTATTGCCTGCTTTACCTTATCTGCCAATTGCTGATAGGAGATATCTGCTGTCGGCAATATGGGAGGAAGGTAATGTACCTCGATATGTCGAGGGAAAAGGAATTTTCTGTGTCTTGGCAATGCATCATAAGCACCTCTAATACAGACTGGTACGATAGGAACGTTCAACTCCTTGCTTAGGATAGCAAAAGAGAGTTTGAAGTCACCTAAATCACCGTCGTGCGTACGACTTCCCTCGGGGAAAATAACAATATTCTTGCCACTCTTCAGTACCTCTGCCAACTTCTGGATACTCTCCTTCAGATGAGCCTGCTCCATAATGATGGTGTTGTTCTTATCAGCTAAGGCTCGACGGAACTTACTCCTGACATGCTGCTCCGTTGCGAAGAAATAGCAGGTCTTAATCTGACGACAGGTAAGACCGCTCAGCACAACGGGACCATCGACAAAGCTCTGGTGGTTGGGAGCCAAGATATACGGACCCTTGGCAGGTATCTGTATGCGTCCGTGAATGCCCAGTGAATTGTAAATACGGAAGAATAACTTGAAGCATTTGTTGGCAAAGGCGAAGAAACAGGAAGCCTGTGGGATACGCAGATCCGTAACCGACTCGTTGAGCAGACTGTGCCAATCCACTTCCTCCACCTCGACCTTAGTCTTGCAGGATGCCACATGTTCGGCCATTGCCTTGATATTGGGGAAGGCAGCCATCTCCTCTACCAGAAGCTTCATGCCAAAGGTATGCTCTATGAAACCCTGCAAGCCTACCTTATCGAGAGAGTCCATTGCCAAATCCGTCTCGACATGCGAAGAGGGTTTCACAGGCAACTTCTTCTCCTGTTCTATATACTGCTTGATAATGCGGTACTCTTCCGTATCGGGTTCAGGCTCCTCGTTATGAACAGGCTGTGCGGTACGGCAGGCTTCCAACAAAGCCTGCAACTTGAAGCGCTGCAGTTTATCCAGCTTCGTACGGGGAAGCTCGCCACGATACACCGTCAGCGCCATAACCTTCTTGTAATTGGCCACCGTGCGGTTGTAGGGCTCTATCACCTCATGCTTCAGCGCCACCTCAACCTGCGTATCATTCAGCATGGAAGCCCATATAGTCTGTGGTACGACAATGGCACGCAGAAGGTCGCCATCCTGCATGACAGCCACCTCCTTAACATACTGGTCGTACTGCTCCAGTTTATATTCTATCTCGCTGGGTTCTATGTTCTTACCGTTGGAGAGAACGATAATCTCCTTGGTACGTCCGGTAATGGTGACACGTCCCTTCTTATCGATAGTCGCCAAATCGCCCGTATGGATAAATCCATCCTTGTCTAACACCTGAGCGGTCTCCTCGGGACGATTGTAATAGCCCATCATAACATTAGGACCCTTGGCACACAACTCGCCATTCACCAACTTACACTCGATACCAGGCAGTGGAAGTCCGACGCACCCCGGACGAATATCTGAGGGACGGGTGAAACAAATGATAGGAGCAGTCTCGGTCATACCATAACCCTCCAGCACATCCAGTCCCAAGGTCTTGAGACCTTCTCCTATGTCCTTGCTGAGCGCTGCACCGCCACTGACAAAGTACTTAATGTTTCCGCCCATCTTACGACGGATGCTTCCGAAGACCAGACGCGAGAGCGTTCTGCTGCGGAAGAAAGCACACATATTGAAAAGGAATGCCGTTATGATATTAGAGTCTATCTTCTTCTTGATACCACCATAGAGCATCTGCCACAAGCGAGGCACACCAATAACGATGGCCACCTTGCCACGGCAAAGGGTATCCATAAGGTCGGGAGCCGTCAGGCTGGGACAGATGGCAACACCACCACCCTTCCAAAAAGGAGCAATAAGGCTACCCATCAGCGGCAATACGTGGTGCAAGGGAAGGAGAATCATCACACGGCTCTTGCTGGTGTAGATTCTAACATCCTGAGATACGCCTTTGATGTTCGCCATCAGATTCTGGTAGCTGAGCATGACACCCTTGGGACTGCCAGTGGTGCCAGATGTATAGATGATAAGAGCCAACTTCTGGTTATAGGGCACATCCAACCCTGCCCATGGCAGACGTTCGGGCAACTCGCGCGTAAGCTCAGGCTCACACTTCATTCTCTCTTCTATAACATAGTAAGGGATGCTAAGTCCCGTCTGCAACAGCGCCTGCTCGACAACAGGAACATTGTGCTGGGAAGTCCAGATGCCATGCGGCGTACAGTCGCGCAGAATATAAGAGAAATCAGAAACGGTGCTGCTGGCATCTACAGGAACAGCCACAGCACCCTTCTGCCAGATGCTGAAGAATGCATAAACCCACCCCTCACTGTTCTCGCTGAATACGACAATTCGCTTGTCGTTACCCGAAGGCATCTGCTCGGCAAAAACATCGATATACTGCAAGGCTCTGGCAAACGAAATATTGCGTTCCCCTGCGATAATGGCAGTCTTCTCAAGATTAACTGATGTTGCTCCTTTCCCCATGCTTTACAATCTGTATTAAATGATACGGAAGACAAAATTACAACAAAAACGCAAACACGCAAGAAAAAGATGGTATAATGTAGGTATTTTGTCCAATTTATAAAAAAATAACTAATTATAGAATATGTATTAGAAGAAAAAGATGTAATTTTGTACTATGAATTCAAAACCTTATATTCATTTTATGAAGAAGTTATTCATTTTATTGTTTGCATGTCTGTTCATCGTAGCATGTGGAGGTAAGAAGAAAGAAGTCGCCAAGGACGACACCCCACAGAATACAGTATTGATTCTTTACTACTCACAGACTGGCGCAACAGCCTCTGTTGCCAACCAGTTGAAATCTTTCATGGAGGCTGATATTGAGGAGATTATATGCGAGAATCCGTATTCAGGAGACTTCGAAGCTACGATAGAACGTTGTAAAAAAGAACGTGAGATGGGTGAAATACCCGCCATTAAACCCCTCAAGTCAAATGTTCAGAAATACGACATCATCTTCCTGGGCTACCCCATCTGGTTCGGCACTTATGCACCTCCTATCGCGTCTTTGATTGAGAATGCCCACTTCGAGGGCAAGATGATTGTTCCATTCTGCACCTTCGGAAGCGGCGGTCTGGAAAGCAGTGTGGAAGAGTTGAAAACCCAGCTGCCCAAGTCCGTCATCATGGAAGGCTTCGGCATACGTAACGCACGTTTGCAGTATATGCAGGAAGAGCTTGAAGACTTCCTCGTTCGCAACGGATATATGCAGGGCGAGGCTGAGGAGTTAACTGATTTCAAAGTACAGGAAGAATTGTCTGAAGCCGACAAGAAGGTCTTCCACGAGGCTTGCGACAGCTACCCCTACCCCATGGGAATACCCACTTCCGTTTCTAAACGATATAGAAAAAACGGCACGGAATACCGCTTTACTACTCGCGGTAGCGACGATGTCAATTCAAGGATGACCGTCTATATCAAGCTGCGCAACGAGAAGAACGCAAAAGCAGAATTCACAAAGGTTGTAAGATAATATAATTAGGATAACATTTTATTTGAAGGTAACAAGATGAAATACGGATTTGACAACGAGAAATATATTCGCATCCAGAGCGAGCATATCAAGGAGCGAATAGCTAAGTTCAAGGGTAAACTTTACTTGGAACTGGGTGGCAAGCTCTTCGACGACCACCACGCCAGCCGTGTACTGCCCGGTTTTCAGCCCGACTCTAAGTTGCGCATGTTGCAGCAGTTGGCTGATTCTGCCGAGATAGTAATCGTAATCAGCGCCATAGATATTGAGAAGAACAAAATACGTCAGGACCTGGGTATCACATACGACGAGGATGTGCTACGTCTCCGAAACGAGTTTCAGAACCGCGGCTTCCGTGTAGATAACGTCGTTATCACACATTATAACGGCCAGAGCTCTGCCGACCAGTATCGTCACCGTCTGGAGAGTATGGGCATCAAGGCCTACTACCACTACACCATTGAGGGCTATCCCCACAACGTGGATTTGATAGACAGCGACGAGGGTTTCGGAAAGGACGATTACGTAGAGACCACTCAACCATTGGTTATTGTAACGGCTCCCGGTCCTGGTAGCGGCAAGATGGCTGTCTGCCTGTCTCAACTTTACAACGAACACAAGCGCGGCGTAGAGGCTGGATATGCCAAGTTCGAGACTTTCCCCGTATGGAACCTTCCCCTGAAGCACCCCATAAACATTGCATACGAGGCTGCCACGGCCGATCTCAACGACGTGAACATGATCGACCCCTTCCACATGGAAGCATACGAGAAGGTGGCCATCAACTATAACCGCGACGTTGAAATCTTCCCCGTGCTGAATGCCATCTTCGAAGGTATCTACGGCAAATGCCCCTATAAGAGCCCCACAGACATGGGCGTTAACATGGTGGGCTTCTGCATCTCGGACGACAAGATTTGCCAGGAAGCATCACTTCAGGAAATCGTACGCCGATACTATACAGCCCTCGGCAAGCTGGCCCTGGGTGCATGCAACGAAAGCGAAGTTACGAAGCTGAAACTGCTCTTCAAGCAAGCTAAGATTGATACCGACTACCGCAAGTGTACGGTAGCTGCAAAGGAACGTCTGAAGGAGACCGGTGTACCATGCAGCGCCATCGAACTGGAAGACGGCAACATCATCACTGCCAGCAGCTCTCCATTGCTGGGCACCTGTGCCTCACTGCTGCTGAATGCCACCAAGCACTTGGCAGGTATCGACCACAGCGTCAAACTCATCTCGCAGGAGCTGATAGAGCCTATTCAGAAGACAAAGACCGAATATCTGGGCGGACACAACCCACGTCTGCATACCGACGAGGTGCTGGTAGCCCTCTCCGTTCTTAGTCAGAACGATGCCAACTGCCGTAGAGCATTAGCTATGCTGCCCCTGCTCAGAGGTTGTCAGGCACACTCAACCGTTATGCTTAGCGAGGTAGATCAGAAGATCTTTAAGAAGCTGGGTATCGGATTGACCTGCGACCCCGTTCAGAAAGATTCGATGTAATGTCATTGGAATAAAATAATATCGGAATAACGAAACTATAATAGTATGAAAAAGATTACACTACTGCTTCTCCCCCTTCTGATGGGAGGAAGCGTTTATGCACAGTGTGTTGTTAAGGCTGATTTGAAAGATGTGACTGGCGACACAGCTATTGTGCAGCTTTGGAAGCCTGACTTCACAGGTCTTGAAAAGACAGATACACTGAAGGTTAAGAAAGGTAAGTTCACCATCCAGAACAACGATAGCAAGATGCGTCTGGCTACCTGTTTGGTTAAGACCGAGGAAGGCCAACAGCGTATGAGCATATATCTGGTTCCCGGAGAGAACGCTACCGTTACCGGAACAACAGAAAAGAATATCTGGGACGGTTCACAGTTCTATAAGGAATATCAGGAACTGGAGAACGCAACAAATCCTATTCAGGAGAAGATGTACGAGGTTGGTTACTCTTATCACAGCCAAGTAGAAGCCGGTGCCAATGCCGACTCACTTCAGAAGATTATCGACCCCATCTATAACGACCTGAAGAAGCAACTGAACGAGAAGAGAATGGAGTTCATCACCACACATCCCAACAGCGGTGCTGGCGTGACAATTCTTATGGGCTTTGAAGATGCAGAGAAGGCACTGGAGAAGATGAGCAGCGTAGTAGCCGACGGCAAGTACTCTTACTTCATTGACTTCGTAAAAGCAAATATCGAGCGCAAGAAGATTCACGAGGAAGCACTCAAGAAGGTAGCAGAGGGCAATATGGCCCCCGACTTCACCCTTAAGGACATTAACGGCAATGACCTTACCCTCTCTTCTCTGCGTGGTAAATACCTGATTCTGGATTTCTGGGGCTCATGGTGCATCTGGTGTATCAAGGGATTCCCCGAACTGAAGAAATACTACGAGAAGTACAGCGACCGTCTGGAAGTTCTAGGCGTTGACTGCGGCGACACAGAAGAGAAGTGGAAGGCAGCTGTAGAAAAGCATGAACTGAAGTGGAAGCATGTCTTTAACACCAAGGAATCTAAGGTTGAGGAAATGTATGCCATCTCAGGCTTCCCCACCAAGATTATCATTGATCCCGAGGGTAAAATCGTGAAGACCGTAGTTGGCGAGAATCCTTCCTTCTACGAGTTCCTCGAAGAGCTGTTCAAGTAATTTCAATAAAAAGATAAAGAAAATGGGAAGAAGCGTTTTGCCTCTTCCCATTAATTATATCAGAATATTCTAAAAGAATCTCTCAACTCTACACTCTACACTCTACACTCTACACTTTACACTCTACACTTTACTTAGTACGTCCCGTGTAAGCATTGATGCCAGAAGTATCAATAGTCTGTGAGAAGAACTTCTCTGCAGCCTTATCAACATCCTTGCTCCAGGGCTGACGACCATTGAGCTGAACAACCCAAAGCTTCAGTTGCTTCTTGTGCCAATTGACCATACAGTTGGTACCCCATGCACCACCGTGACCAAACCACTCGTTCTCGCCATCCTTCTTAGGAGCATTCAATCCAAGAGAATAGCCACCCATATTTTCGGGGCGTGTTGTCTGAGCAAGAATGCTCTTGACAGTCTCCTCCTTCAGGATACGAACACCATTATCACCTACACCCAGGTTCATCAGCATCTTGTAGAACTTCAGCTGATCGTTTGCTGTTGTCCAAAGACCTGCACCTGCAGAAGCAAAGACATGGCCATCATTATATGGACGCTGCTCCCAACCGTTCTCCAAACGGTATGTAGCAGGTTGCCCCTCCTTTACATCGTACATCTCAATCTGATTCTTCAATTGCTTGTCGGTGGGCCAGAACCATGTGCTCTTCATACCCAGAGGATCCAGTACTTCCTTCTTCAGGTACTCCTCCCACTTCATGCCAGTAACAACCTCAACAATAGCACCACCTATATCAATACCTGTATTGGAATACATATCCCTTGTACCAGGCTCGAACATAATAGGTGAACCGGCAGCAATGCTGGCAACCTGACGCAGAGGAGCGCCTCCTGACCAACCACCACCACGTACATCACTACGCTTGGCACTGCACTCGAAGGGGAAACCTCCCGTGTGGTTCAGCACCATACGTACTGTCAACACATTCTTTGCCTTGTGAAGGGTCTTAATACCATCCTTATCGCTATCCTGTACCCACAATTCCTTAAACTCGGGCAGGTACTTGGAAACAGGGTCATCCAGAGAAATCTTACCCTCCTCTACCAACTTGGCTATGGTAACGCCGCAGAAGCCCTTTGTCTGGGAACACTGCATAAAAACATTATCCAACTTTATGGGGCGCTTCTTCTCTACATCTGCATAACCAATGCAGCATGTCTCCTGAACGCCATCCTTATAGAAGATGCTGATAGCTCCAGGCAGTTCACCACGATCTACATAGGGTTGTAATGCCTCGCGTGCATAGTTGGTTTTGGAATCTTTTACCTCAGTCTTGGCGGTTCCATATAAGCAGAAAGCCACCGCCAAAAATAAAAACATTTGTCTCATAGTGTTTGATAATTATGTTTGTTTTATGTTTTTTCCGCACAAAGATAAATATATTTTTTGTAACTTGGGCCTTGCCGAACTTACTTGCACTCGGAATAGGAAAGAAAATTAAACTTTTTCTTCCTATTCTCTCGTTTTTGCGTAACTTTGCATGCGCTTTAAAAGAAAACACATGATATCAAACGAAGAAAAGCAAGAAATACTGGCTCTCCTACATCAGGAAGTCGTTCCCGCCATCGGTTGTACTGAGCCAATGGCAGTTGCCCTTTGTGTAGCCAAAGCAGTTGAAGAGTTAAGAAAAAAATTAGGTAAAGGTCTCGGCTTCTTGCCCGAGAAAATCTCCTTGCACCTTAGTGCCAACATCCTAAAGAATGCAATGGGTGTGGGCATCCCGGGTACAGGTGGTATGATAGGACTACCCATTGCCATTGCCTTGGGTGCCGTTGGCGGTAAGTCATGCCTGGAGTTGGAGGTGCTGCGAGACTGTTCCGAGAAGGAGCTCGAGATAGCCAAGCGCTATATCACAGAGAACCGCATAGATATCAAGTTGGAGGAGAACGACCCCGACAAACTTTATATCCATGTCTGTGCAGAAGGCGAAGGCCAAACCTCAGAAGCTACCATCAAGGGAACACATACGAACTTTGTTGAGCAAGCTTCCTCAGATTCTTCCGTAACAAAGGCAGTAGAAGCCAAAGAGGAGAGCATCCTTAAATTACATAAAGTATATGAGTTTGCCACAACAATGCCCCTTGACGAAATACGCTTTATCCTGGAAGCCAAGCGTCTGAACGAGGCAGCTGCTCAGGAAGGCCTACGCGAGAACTACGGTCATCAGTTAGGCAAGACCATGTGCAGCCCTCTGGGTCGTGGCATCATGGGCGAGAGTATCTTTGCCAAGGTCCTCTCCGTAACATCCTGTGCCTGCGATGCCCGTATGGCAGGAGCCAAGATACCCGTCATGAGTAATAGCGGCAGCGGCAACCAGGGTATCTGCGCTACCATGCCCGTAGTGGTCTTCGCACACGAGAACCATAACACAGAGGAGGAGCTGATTCGTGCCCTCACCCTATCGCACCTCACCGCCATCTATATCAAACAGTCACTGGGAAGCCTCTCTGCCCTCTGCGGCTGTGTGGTTGCCAGCACGGGCAGCAGCGTAGGCATTACCTATCTGATGGGTGGTAACTACGACCAGATATGTTACTCTGTGAAGAATATGATAGCCAACCTTACCGGTATGATCTGCGATGGAGCCAAGCCATCCTGTGCCCTGAAGTTGACAACAGGTGTCAGCACAGCCGTTATGAGTGCCATGCTTGCCATCCAGAACAACCACGTAACTTCTGCCGAAGGTATCATAGACGATGACGTGGACCGTAGCATCCATAACCTGACAAGTATCGGCTCACGAGGCATGGACGAGACAGACCGATTTGTCCTGGATATCATGACGCATAAGTAACGGGAACCGTTACACTAAAATCAAAATTTATAAATTCAAAATCTTTTTAGGAACAAGGGGCAAGAGAACACTTGAAACTTGGAACATGAAACTTGAAACTTTAATATATATAAATAATAAGGTATCAAGGGGCTATATTTGAGGAAAATTTTGTAACTTTGCAGTCCACAAAAAAGACATCATTTATAATAAGGTTATATGGAAAAGAGAAAGATTCAATTTAGCCTCGTATATAGAGACATGTTTCAGTCGAGCGGCAAGTTCCAGCCTCGCAAAGATCAATTAGAGCGCATAGCACCTGTTATCATCAAGATGGGATGTTTTGCCCGTGTTGAGACCAACGGTGGAGCATTTGAGCAGGTGAACCTGCTTTACGGCGAGAACCCCAACAAGGCAGTACGTGCCTTTACAAAACCCTTTAATGAAGCAGGTATCAAGACCCACATGTTGGACCGTGGTCTGAACGCTTTGCGTATGTTCCCCGTTCCTGCCGATGTACGCCGTCTGATGTACAAAGTTAAGCATGCTCAGGGCGTAGATATCACCCGAATCTTCTGCGGTCTGAACGACGTTCGCAATATCATCCCTTCTATCAAATATGCATTGGAGGCTGGCATGACACCTCAGGCTACCCTATGTATCACCAACAGCCCCATCCATACTGCCGAGTACTATGCTAATATCGCTGACCAGCTGATTGAGGCCGGTGCTCCTGAAATCTGTCTGAAGGATATGGCTGGTATCGGTCAGCCCGCTATGTTGGGTAAACTGGTTAAGATGATTAAGGATAAGCATCCCGAGATTATCATCCAGTACCACGGCCACAGCGGTCCCGGTCTGTCTATGGCCAGCATCCTGGAGGTCTGCAAGAACGGTGCCGATGTTATCGATACTGCCATCGAGCCACTCTCCTGGGGTAAGGTTCATCCGGATATCATCTCTGTTCAGAGCATGCTGAAGAACTACGGCTTTGATGTACCCGAAATCAACATGGAGGCCTATATGGAGGCTCGTAAGTTGACTCAGGAGTTCATCGACGACTTCTTGGGCTACTTCATGAACCCTGCCAACAAGTTGATGTCTTCACTCTTGTTGGGTTGCGGTCTGCCCGGTGGTATGATGGGTAGCATGATGGCTGACCTGAAGGGCGTAATGGATGCTATCAATAACAATCGTAAGAATAAGGGTGAGGAGCCTTACAGCGAGGATGCTCTGCTGGTTCGCCTCTTCAACGAGGTGGCATACGTATGGCCACGCGTAGGTTATCCTCCATTGGTAACTCCTTTCTCTCAGTATGTCAAGAATATCGCCTTGATGAACTTGCTTACAGAGTCTATGGGTAAGCCCCGCTATAGCATGATGGACCCCTCAATCTGGGGAATGATCCTGGGTAAGAGCGGTAAGTTGCCAGGCGAGGTTGCTCCCGAAATCATCGAACTGGCCAAGGAGAAGGGCTTTGAGTTCACAACAGCTGATCCTCAGAGCAACTACCCCGACGACCTGCCACGCTTCATCGAGGAGATGAAGAAGAATGGCTGGGACCGTGGCCAGGACGACGAAGAGCTCTTCGAGTTTGCTATGCACGAGAGTCAGTATCGCGACTACAAGAGTGGCGTAGCAAAGGAGCGCTTCCTGAAGGATCTGCAGGCTGCCAAGGACAAGGAGATGCAGAAGAACGGCATGTCACTGGAGGAGGTTGCTGCCTACAAGCATGCCGAGGCTGATGCCATCACAGCACCCGAGAACGGTACCGTTATGTGGGAGGTTAACGGTGATGCTGAGTGCGTTAAGAGCATCAATCCTATGGTAGGCAAGGAATACAAGGAGGGCGACCGCTTCTGCTACCTGCAGAACCAGTTTGGCCAGGTTATCGAGATTCCAGCTGCCCTGGGTGGTAAGTTGGTAGAGATCTGCGCTAATCAGGGAAGCAAGGTTGGCAAGGGCGACACCATTGCCTACATCCGCAGAAAGTAAAAAAACTTATTATCTTCGATGGAATAAAAGTGTGCATTATCATGCCTGAAATGCAACGTACATATATTGCCATCGATCTGAAATCATTCTATGCTTCGGTGGAATGTGTCGACAGGGGATTGAATCCGCTGACGACAAATCTTGTTGTAGCCGATGAATCTAGAACAGACAAGACCATCTGCCTGGCCGTAACTCCTTCGCTAAAGGAATACGGCATAGGCGGAAGGGCACGTTTGTTTGAAGTAAGACAAAAGGCACGTGGCGTGGACTTTATCATCGCCAAGCCACAGATGGCCCACTACATGGAGGTCAGCTCCAAGATATACAGTATTTACCTGAAATACATTGCCCCCGAGGATATTCATGTTTATAGCATCGACGAAGTCTTCATGGATGTAACGGCCTACTTAGGCACTTACAAGACAACAGCTCACGAGCTGGCCATGAAGATGATTCGCGATGTACTCTCGCAAACAGGCATCACGGCAACGGCAGGCATTGGTACCAATATGTACCTTTGCAAGGTGGCTATGGATATCGTAGCCAAGAAGATGCCAGCCGACAAGGACGGCGTGCGCATAGCAGAACTGGATGAGATGTCATACCGACGCCAATTGTGGGACTACCGCCCTATCACCAAGTTTTGGCGCGTGGGTCAGGGCATCGCACAGAAACTGGCCTGCTACGGCATAGACACCATGGGCAAGCTGGCAAGGATGTCAGTGCAGAACGAGGACCTGCTATATGACCTCTTCGGAGTGAATGCGGAATTGCTGATAGACCATGCCTGGGGTTGGGAACCTTGTACCATGGACGCCGTTAAAGCTTATAGGCCAGAGACGAACTCCTTCAGCAGCGGACAGGTACTACAAGAGCCTTACGACTTCGAGAAAGGACGGGTTGTAATACGCGAGATGGCTGAAGGTATGGCATTGGACTTGGTATCGAAGCAGTTAGTGACCGACCAACTGGTACTAACCATAGGCTACGATGCAGAGAGTCTGACTCGTCCTGAGATACGCGCTAAATATAACGGCCCCATTACCATCAACCACTATGGGAAGCCCGTACCCAAGCATGCCCATGGTACTTTCAACTTTAAGAAACCTACCTCTTCTTCGCGCCTTATCATGGATGGCGCAGCAGAACTCTTTGACCGTCATGTAAATCCCGACCTACTGATTCGCCGTTTGAATCTGACCACCAATCACGTAAAAGACGAGGCAACTGTCAACGCTCAGGTGTCAGCTGTCAAATATGAACAACTGGATTTGTTCACTGACTACGAAGCTCTGGATAAACAACGCAAGGAGGAGAAAGCACGCCTTGAAAAGGAACGGAGAATGCAGGAGGCGCAACTGAAGATTAAACAGCGTTTTGGCAAGAATGCCATCCTACGAGGTCTCAACTTTAAAGAAGGTGCCACCGCAAAGGAACGCAACAAACAGATAGGAGGACATAAAGCCTAAAAGCCTCCCTCAACCCCTCTCAATGAGGGGAGAACGGAAACGGGAGATTTAGCTATTGGCTGTTGGCAACTATTAACGACAACCAATAATCCCTAAAAATAATTTTAGAATTTTGAATTTAGAATTTTGAATTTTGAAATATGGATTACTCTGATATAATAGACATGCCACATCACGTTTCCGAGAAACATTCGCAGATGTCAATGTGGAACCGTGCAGCTCAGTTCGCCCCCTTCGCTGCCCTGACAGGTTATGATAATGTCATTACGGAGACAGCGAAGGAGAACGAAATCAGCTATAATAGAAAAGAATCAGACGAGGATTCTTATTAGAACTGGACGGGCACAACCACCTTGAAAGTTATGTTACGCCCCATGTTATAAACACCACGACGATTTGTGGCATTGTTCATGTCGGCATACTTCAGACGGCTCAGATGATTCTGATAGGCTGTATTCAACACATTATCAGCCGTTACATATAACTCAGCTACCTTCTTACCCTTTACCTGCACGTCCGTACCTGCCGAGAAGCTCAGCAACGCATAACCCGGAGTTACAGTCTCTGTTTCATCAGCACTATAAATGTGATTCTGCTTGAAGTAATAGTTCAAGCCTGCAGCAACGTACAGATTATTCAACAGAGAATGACGGCTCTCGTATTCTGAATGATGGTGATTGATGGTGCTGTGTGAATGATGAAGAAGTTCCCACTTCAGTTCTGCATTCCAACGGGGAGCAGGTGTGAAGGGCAGATACTTGGTCTCTGCAGGTTGGTTCAGCAACTGCGCATCTACATAAGAGAAACTGTTAGAGAAGTGAACCGAATGTATGGGATGAAAATCTACTCCCGCCTCGAAGCCCAACAGACGGGCATCACCCTGTGTATAGGCATAAGTCAGGTAACCCTCCTCTATCTCTTCGGGCAAACGGTGTGTGAAGATGTAGTTGTTTATGCGGTTGGCAAAGAGTGCCACCTGGGCAGAAACATAACGTGAAGTAAAGTCCAGTCCCAAGTCAGCCTGCAAGCTATATTCAGCCTTCAAATTCTGAGAACCCAGCTCATAACGGATAGAACCCTCATGAACACCATTAGAGGCCAACTCACTCATGTTAGGTGTACGAAAACCTCGAGCCAGATTGGCACGAACATTAAAGTGCTCGTTGATATTGCATACAGCACCGAGGCTAGCGGATACACCATTGAAGTAACGGGTAAAGTCAGTAAAGCGCATCGCACCATCCTCCTCCAGTTCATCACCGTGCATGTGGCGATGGTCGTAACGTACACCACCGCTGAATGTCCAGCGATCACCCAATGTCTTGGTAGCAGTAGCATAGATACCACCATCGAAGAGCTTGTAATCAGGAATCAGGAACTCTTCACCCAGATTACCAGAATGCTGGTACATACCGCCAATACCGGCTGACAACTTCCATCCGTTGAACTCCTGCGTCACATAACGCACATCATAGGTCATGGTATGCAACTTGAAGTAGAGTTCATATTCATCCTCGCTCTCCTCAAACTCCTGACGTTGGTTCTGCTGATAGCCTAAGATAACCTTCAGGAAACCCTTGGGAAGATTAAAGAAGTTATCCCAAACCAACTTGTAGTGGTTCACATGCTGGAAAGGAAGCGCCTTGCCGTAAGTCTTTATATTATCAGTGGTACACTCCAACTCGCCTGTTACCTCGTCACGCTCACCTTCAACAATGCTGGGAGTCAGATGATAGAGCGTACCGGTCAAGCGGGAATGCCCCCAAGGCTTGTACAGACCTAACATCAGACGGCCGGCTTTCTCACCAAACTGAGAGCCAGGCACATAACCGTCGTACTTGTTCTTATAAGCATGGGCCATCTTATGACTGAAAAGACCATCCCATACAAATCCCTTCTTGTTACCTGCCATAGAGAGGTTGTACCCGAAAAGACCGTTGTTGGTTTGATACTCTGAACTGAAGTTAGCACGCATATCTCCCTCGGGCAATATGGGCTGAGGATGCAGGATGACAACGCCTGCCATAGCATCAGAACCATACATCAACGAGGCAGGTCCTTTCAGGATCTCCACTGAACCTACACTGTTACCATCAACCTCTACACCGTGCTCATCGCCCCACTGCTGACCTTCCTGACGGACGCCCTCGCTCATTACAACTACGCGATTATATCCCAAACCACGGATAATGGGTTTAGAAATACTGCCGCCTGTAGTAAGCTGACTAACACCTGGCTGACGACTGATGGCATCTATAATATTGGTGGATGCCGTAGAACGTAGCACCTTAGGACTGACAATGCTGATGGGAGCCGTTGAATGCTTCAGCTTTGTATCACCCGTTACACCTGTTACTGTAATCTCGTTTAATTGAAGATGGCGGTAGAAAACATCGGTAGAGTCCTCTGCATGATGATGTTTATCATCATTCTGTGCTGCCAATGCTGTACATATACACAGCAATGGCAGAACGAAAATATATCTATTATTCATTCTGATTTCAGATTGTATATTTATAATAATGTATAAGAGTAATAAACACTGGGGGATAAAACTGCTTATCCCCTATCCTATTATCCTAGACTAGCAGGAGGACCACGGGTAACGATGATGCCGCACCTGTCTGAACAATGGGCACACAGGGGACGGGCATGAAGTATTCTGCTTACATGAAAAAGGAAAACAACTGCGCATACAGAGCCTGCTACAAAGGTCAGCGTCAGGAACTGACAAAGCACACAATGGTGCATAGAATCAGACAACTGGGAGAAATGTCCATGACAATGATGCTGCACACAAGCGGTACATGAAATCTCATCAGCTTCTGATTCGTGGTGGATGTGCAGAGACGATAACAGCAGCGTTGGCAGGAAGACTGCCAACAACACCCAACTGGCTATATATCTCTTTCTCTCCAAACTCATATATGCAAAGTTGCAGGCGCAAAATTACAAAAAAATCCCGAGGCATTGTGCATTTGCCTCGGGATTTAAATATATTTAAATATATATATTCCTTTTACTTAGGAGTTTAGTCTTTCTCAACAGGAATGATAACCTTCTCGCCGGGTTTCAGCGCACTGGTAATCTGACCGTTTACAATGCAGGGCTTGCCTGTCCTTACACGGCTTTCCTTCAATTCCTCCCATACATCCTTTGTGCAGTAGCTGTGAACCTCGATGGTGATACCGTCGCCGTAGTCAGCTCTGAGCTGCTCAATCAGAGAAGCAGGAATGTCTGTAATCTCGATGGTGATACCGTTAGCATCGTGAGTAATATTATGCTTAACAACATACTCCTTATAGTAGAAGTCGAAGATACGAATATCGAAGTCATCCTGCTCCAGAATATCCTCTTCCTTCAAGGGGATGTTAACCTTTACAGACTCCACATCAGTTCTTACATGGATTGAAGTCTTAATCTCGTACCAATCCTTGTGCTCCTGCTGGTGAACGTCTACCTCTACATTATCGGGAATGGGATCAATTACGTACTCAGGTGTCTCATTATCGCGGATAACGCCATTTACGTGCCAACGATACTGTCCGCCAACTTCCTTAACAACGTACCACAGAACGTGAGAATCCAAGTAATCAGCGCCCTTAGCCAGCAAAGCATTGACATTAGCCAAAGCAGCGGTGTTCTTAGCAACATTCTTATTAGCTGCAATCTCAGCCTCCAAGTCTTCAACCTCGTCAGCCAGAATATCTACAACAGAGGGAGCCTCGAGAATTACAGGCTGAGTCTTCAGACCTTCCTGATCGTATACATAACGGAACAAGCCAATGTTGTTGCCAGTCTTCTTGTCTATCTTATAGTAATCGAAGTCACGGTCGTTATAATGGGGATAGTTGAATACGTTTGAAACCTTACCTACGTTGTGGCTGGTTACACCAGACTTACCAGCGGGACGTCCATAATAGAGAGCAGAGCTCTTGTCGTAGAAATCAGGAATTGTACCGTCGGCACGGATAGAGAAACGAGCGCTCTCCCAACCCTCGTCGGTATGCTTGGGCCATGCAAGACCACCAGCAGGATCCATAATTTTAATTTTTGACTTAATACCTACAAGGGGCATCTGACCCTCGTAAGACAACTTTTGACCCTGGAAGAAAACCTCTGTCTGAGGAATCACATCCTCCTGATCATCATTAATACCTTCGGTACCTTCAATTTTGTTACAGCTTGCAAAACCTATTGCAACAGCCACAACAGATAACAGAATAAAAGACTTTTTCATAAATTTTTTGTATAGTGTAGTTTTCGTCGTCATAGTCTTGTTACTTGTTAATTATGTTTCGTTTTCACAATGCAAAATTATGTAAAAATATATATATGCGGAAATATATTGCAGAAAAAAAACAACAGATAATGCCGAATTGTTGATATATGTCAATAGCCCCAGGAGTTTGGGCCTCAAATTCGAAGGAGATTCAGCGTGCAAACGCATCGGATTCACGCTGAATTCACCCCGTATTCAATATCAATTCCTGATTGCGTCTCGAACCTTATCTGAGAGTTGTTCGTATGTTTGTTCCTGCTCTGGTTTAATGACGGGCAGGTATGTTACCGTTATCTTATGCTTGCTCAGATGCTTGGTGCCACGGGGCATGGCCTCGAAAGCACCTTCTATGCGGACGGGAACGATAGGAACATTCAGTTCTTTAGACAGAATGGCGAAGGTCTTCTTGAAGGCTTGCATCTTGCCATCATGCGTACGGGCTCCTTCAGGGAAAATGACCAGGTTCTTGCCCTGCCTCAGCACCTTGGCCATACGCAGGATTGAATCCTTAAGGTTCTGGTGCTGCATCAGGATGACATTGTTATGTCGGGCCATCAACTGAAGGGGATATCCCTTGATATGTTCCTCGGTTGCATAATAGTAGGTGTTACGCAGCGTTTCCTTGCTCAGCCCGGCAACGCAAATATTGCCGTCGATGGCACTCTGATGGTTAGGAGCAATGATAAACTGGCCCTCTAGAGGAATATTCTCAATCCCGTTGACTTCCAAGTTGTTATGCTTGCGAAGAAATTTGTGCATCAGGTGTACGACCTTAGTATGTATTGCCCATGTAGAGGCAATGTTCAGATAAGAGGTATCTGAAGAGAGAATGGACTTCCAGTCGGTATTCTCCACTTCGGAGCGTGTCTTGTATTGCGCTATGTAATCGGCCATTTCCTGTACGTTGGCATATTGCGCAAAAGTACTGGATTTCATCTGAACGCCAAAGGTACGTTCTATGAAACCTTCCAAGCTAACACAATCGAGGGAGTCGAAGGCAAGATCAGTCTCAATATGGCTTGTAGGCTTGACGGTCACCTTCTTCTCC
>ODAJ014758013.1_pt1 | contig 31953 bp, 26 predicted proteins | sample 1539241 | NCBI WGS metagenome assembly ODAJ01 (sample SAMN02144231, study PRJEB22623) | gut metagenome | biome: sheep rumen | host: Ovis aries | place: New Zealand
TCCAGACTGAAGGTCTCGGTGCAACAGACAAACTCTTCGATGAGGTTGAGTTCAACCGCGTAGCTCTCTTCAACGACGTTACAAAGTAAATTTAATACTTACTGATAATAAGACTCCTTAAGGTTAAGACCTTGAGGAGTCTTTTTTAATACAGTCAAACTCACACAAATAAGAAATGAAAATAATCGGTTTTGGCGAAACGGTCCTTGACATAATCTTTAAGAATGAACAGCCACAAAAGGCTGTTCCTGGCGGTTCAACATTTAATGCAATGATTTCTCTTGGACGTATGGGAGTCCCTGGTGTCATGATAACAGAGACAGGGGATGACCATGTTGGAGACATTGTGCGTGATTTCCTGATAGATAACAACATCAATACCGATTATGTTTATAGACACGTAGGAACGAAATCCCATTTGTCATTAGCTTTCCTTGACGCTAATAATGATGCACAATATCAATTCTATAAAGACCACTGGAGTATCGCCATGCCTCAGGATATGCCGCCGATAGATAAGGGGGATATTGTGGTATATGGCTCATTCTATTGCATAAATCCTAAAATACGTGATTTCTCAAGACGTTTTCTTGAAACAGCACATAAACAAGGAGCTTTCCTGTATTATGATATTAACTTCAGAGCGTCTCACAAAGAAGATATTCCCAATATCATGGAGAATATAACGGAGAATATGCGTCTTGCTTCCGTTGTGAGAGGTTCTAATGAAGATTTTGAAATACTGTATGGTACTAAGACCTGTGACGAAGCGTACAATATAGTAAAGGATTATTGCCCATACTTCATATATACTAATGCTGATAAGCCTGTTGAACTCCGTACTCCCAACCTACAGGCTTCATTCCCCGTAAAGCAGGTTGATACCGTAAGCACAATAGGAGCAGGAGATAATTTTAATGCCGGTTTCTGTTATGCAATATATAAAGAAGGCGTAGCATCTTTAGAAACCATTAAAAAAGAAGAAGAACTTGCTGCCTTTTCGAGGTTTGTTGCCTCAGGTCAGAAGTTCTCCTCCGTTGTATGTCAGTCTTTAGACAATTATGTTCCTAAAGACTTTAAGCTTTAATTCTTATTCTAAAACGATAGGCTTGTACTTTGGTACGAGTGTCTTCATGATTACCCATCCGATGAGGTAAGCCACAGCGCAGTAGCAGAATACTATCATGTATCCTGCAGGCTTGCCTGTCTGTCCGAAGAAGGAGAATGCATCTCCCAAACCGTCAGCATAGGTAAACAGCATACCGGAGCCCTTGTTGATGGCAAATGAGCAAAGACCACCGAACATTGTACCAATGCCGGTAATTGTAGCAATGGCACTTTTTGGGAACATATCACCAATTGTAGAGTAAAGGTTTGCTGACCATGCCTGATGTCCGGCACCAGCCAAACCGATGATTATACAAGGTATCCATGGGCTGATGTGTGCCAAAGGCTGTGCAAACATGGCGAAAAGTGGGAAGAAAGCAAAGATAAGCATTGCTCTCATACGACCAGCGTATGGATTCTGTCCCAGTTTCTCTACGAATAGCTTTGGTAGGTAGCCACCATAGATAGAGAGCACTGTGACAATCAGATACAGGACAAAGATAAGTGCCTGTCCCATGCCGGAAGAAGAGGGGTAGCCCAACTCTGAGAAGTATGCTGGCGCCCAGAACAGGAAGAACCACCATACACCATCAGTCATCAGCTTGCCAACGATAAATGCCCATGTCTGGCGATAGGCGAAACATTGCAGGAATGATAGGGTAGGCTCGTCTGCTTTTGTTTCTTCTTTTTCTGCATCAGCATTGTTCTCGTCCTCATCCTGTGAGATATACGCTAATTCGGCTTCATTAACAAACTTGCTGTTAGATGGTTTGTCATAGAGGAACAGCCATAGACCAGCCCAGATGAATCCGATACCACCGATGATTATGAATGACATTTCCCAACCCATGTGCTCAGCAAGAACAGGTATAGTCAGTGGAGCGGCGAGTGCGCCAACTGAAGCACCGGCATTGAAGATAGAGGTAGCGAGAGCACGGTCTTTCTTTGGGAAGTATTCTGCGGTAACCTTGATGGCTGCGGGGAAGTTACCTGATTCACCGACTGCAAGTACTATACGACAAGCAAGGAACAGCCATACGCTAAGTGTGCTGACAGCAATAGCAGCTTGAGAACCAGCGGCAATACTACGTAATTCCTCGATGGTACCGATGTTTTCAACATACATTGTTACCCATCCGCATCCAGCATGCAGACAAGCACCAAGGCTCCATACCACAATTGCCCAGATGTAACCTTTTTTCGTCCCCATCCAGTCGATAAATCGACCTGCAAAGAGTGAGATAAAGGCATAGAATAATGAGAAGATAGCTGTAATGGTACCATAATCATTGTCATTCCAATGAAAATCAACAGCAATAAAGTCTTTCCAAGTCAGGGATAGTACCTGACGATCCATGTAGTTTACCGTTGTGGCAAGAAACAACATGGCACAAATCACCCAACGGTAGTTTGTCATTTTGTTAGTTTGAACAGAAGTCATATGTTTATTGTTTTAGTTAATAATTTCTTGGATTCAGTTTTGCAAAAGTACAAAAAAAATCCTTTATTGCCATGCAACTTGAAAACGTACCTGCGTTTTATTAAGAAAAATTAACTTAACCTTTTCTACTTTATACGCGTCTATATATAAAATTAATGATTAACTATACTATCCGTAAACAATGAAAAAAATCATTCTGCTTTTAGCTATTCTATTAGTCTCATCATTAGGAATAACGGCTCAAACGTATGTTGAGCGTTTGTCTCGTGGTGTTGTAGCCTTGCCGGCAGAGAAAGGCAACTTTGTAAGTTGGCGGTTCCTGTCAACAGATGCTCCGAAAACAACATTTAATCTTTTGCGTAACGGAGAGGTGATAGCTCGAAATTTGTCTCGTGAGACATGCTATACAGATACGTCTGGCTCTAAGGATAGCCGTTACAGTGTTCAAACTATTGTAAAAGGTTCTGTAGAAGAAACGAGCGAGGAGGTCCTTCCTTGGGAAAAACCTTATCTGTCAGTTCCTCTAATACGTCCATTAGATCAGGAAATGCCTGATGGCAGCACGTGCTCCTATACCCCTAATGACTGTTCTGCTGCTGATGTGGATGGAGATGGTGACTATGAAATAATACTCAAGTGGGACCCGAGCAATTCGCGTGACAACTCTCATTCAGGATATACCGGAGAGGTGTATATTGATTGCTATAAGCCCGAAGGAATTCTGATGTGGCGCATTTCTTTAGGAAAGAATATCCGAGCAGGAGCCCATTATACCCAGTTTATGGTATATGATTTCGATGGCGACGGCAAAGCGGAACTGATATGTAAGACAGCACCTGGGGCAAAAGATGGTAAGGGCGATTTCGTAACACTTGCCGCTACAGATGATGAAATCAAGAATGCAGACAACGATGCCGATTATCGTCACAAGTCGGGACATTGCATAGATGGTCCTGAGTATTTAACAGTCTTTTCTGGCAAAGATGGACATGCAGTCCATACGGTTTTCTATAATCCAAACAGGGCATTTGGTGTCGGTGGTTCTCCCAAATATGCTGTCGATGAGTGGGGTGACAAGAGTGTAATAGGCAATAGGGGAGAGCGTTATCTCGCATGTGTAGCTTTCCTTGGAGGCAAGAAGGAAAATCCATCTGCCGTTATGTGTCGTGGATATTATACAAGAGTATATCTGTGGGCAGTTGACTTTGACGGCAAGGAGCTCAAGACCCGTTGGCTTCATAAGAGTGAGACTCCTGGACCGGAGTCTGCTTATGGTCAGGGTGCTCACAGCATAGCAGTAGGAGATGTGGATAATGACGGCAAGGACGAGATTATCTTTGGAGCTGCAGCTATTGACGATGATGGTAAAGTCCTGTATAATACAGGCTTGGGGCATGGAGATGCCCAGCATCTGGGAGATTTGAATCCTGACAGGAAAGGCTTGGAGTATTTCATGGTATATGAATCAGGTCAACACGGTTCTGCTTTGAGTGATGCCAGGACAGGTGAAATACTCTTCCGTACTTATGCTGATGAGGATACTGGTCGTGGTATAGCAGCAGATATAGATGGCTTCCACAGAGGTAGTGAATTCTGGTGTTCTGCCGAGAAAAAGATTCATAGCATCGATGGCTCAGTAATAGCAGAGACTGAAGGCTGGACACCACAGAATTTCCGTATATATTGGGATGGAGATTTGCTGGATGAGTTGATAGGTAATGGCAGCATGGGGCAAAAGCCTGGTACATGGGGCAATGATGCCTTTCGTGGACAACGTGGACAAAGAGGACAGAGAGAACAGAGAGGACAGAGAGGTCAATGGGGCGGAGGACAACGCGGCATGGGGCGCGGAATGCAGATGCGACGTCAGCAGAACTATTATGTAGCAAAATGGATGGGCGATGGCACGCAAAGTATCTTCTCGTTCAGCAACTACGGTAACTCTGCTTCGTGCAACGGCACAAAGGCAACACCATGTTTACAAGCCGACTTGTTTGGAGACTGGCGTGAAGAGATTATCCTATATGATGCAGGAGATAATTCACACCTTAATATATTTACTACAAATATTCCTACACAGTATCGTGTTGTTACATTGATGCACGATCACATCTACAGAATGGGAATATGTTGGCAGAATGTTGGATATAACCAACCTCCACACCTCAGCTATTACTTGCCGAGTATTAATTCTACAGGACAATGATCGGAGCCCATAATCTCCGTATGTATAGAGGCTGATGTCACTTGTGGCATCAGCCTTTCTGATACCACGAAGTAGTCAATGCGCCAGCCTACATTCTTTTCGCGGGCATGAAAACGATATGACCACCACGAATAGGTCTCGTCATCTGGGTGTAGGGTGCGGAATGTATCCTTGAAGCCGGATTGCAAAAGTGTCGTGAATTTTCCACGCTCTTCGTCTGTAAAGCCAGGGTTGTTATGGTTCGTCTTGGGGTTCTTCAGGTCAATCTCCTCATGAGCTACGTTTAAGTCGCCGCAGAAGATAACAGGCTTCTGGCGGTCCAGCTCTTTGATGTAGTTAAGGAAGTCATCCTCCCATTTCATGCGGTAGTCAAGACGCTTCAGACCGTCCTGCGCATTTGGTACATAAACAGTTATGAAGAAGAAGTCTTCATACTCCAAGGTTATGACTCTTCCCTCATGGTCATGTTCTTCTATCCCCATTCCGTAGCGTACTGACAAAGGCTTGTGCTTGGTGTATATGGCTGTGCCTGAATATCCTTTCTTTTCAGCATAGTTCCAATATGCTTCGTACCCAAGGAAAGGTAAATCCAACTGTCCGGCTTGCATCTTTGTCTCCTGTAGGCAGAAGAAGTCTGCATCCAGTTCGTTAAAGATGTTTTCAAACCCTTTTCCTACACAGGCTCTCAAGCCGTTTACATTCCAAGATATGAATTTCATTATCGATTTCGTTGAAGATGCTGCGTCATGAAAATGTAAAAATTGTTTTCCATTTTGCATAACTTAAACGCATCATTGTCTTCTTAAGGTAATGGTTCCTTTTATTATGCAGGCATCCTTGTAGCCTAATTTCTTGACTTTTGCAAGCATTTCACGGGCATCGTGCAGGTCTTTGTAGTTTCCCATGCGACATTTCCATGATGGAGAATAGAAGTGCACGTATATAGGCTCGTTAGGGAAGTTGGTCTTCATTACGGCACCAGCCGTTTCTGCCTTCTGGCGGTCTGTACGCGTGCTGCCTCCTGAGTAAACCTGAACCCGATATCCCTGTGTTTTGTATGAGTTGCTCATTATCTTCTTGCGGGTGTCAAGCTTTTTCGCAAGATTGTCGGCTTCCTCCTCCTCAGGCGTTTTCTTCACTTCTTGTTTGTGGGCATGTCGTTGCACGGCAGGGTCAGGTATGACAGGTCCCCCATTGCCATTGACGAGAGAGTCAATCGCTGGGTCTTCTATGACAGTAACGGAGCCTTGTCCCGCCTGTTCTTTCTGCAAGTTTTCAAGAAAAGTCTGTGCATTGGTGGTTATAGCCACCAATGCCAGACATAGTATGGAAAATATTTTTTTCATTATCTTTATTTATCCCCAAGCATCAATGATACCCTTGAAGTCTGCAGCCTTGAGTGATGCACCACCAATCAGACCACCATCGATGTCAGGCTTAGCGAAGAGTTCAGGAGCGTTGCTTGCCTTGCAAGAACCACCATAGAGGATAGTAGTGTCGTCAGCAGCCTGTGCACCATATACTTCAGCTACGCAAGAACGGATGTATGCATGTATCTCTTCAGCCTGCTCAGCAGTTGCTGTCTTGCCTGTGCCGATAGCCCAGATTGGTTCGTAAGCAATGATGATGTTCTTCCACTGCTCTGCAGAGAGATGGAATACGCTGCCTGCGAGTTCTGCCTTTACTACTTCGTTCTGCTTGTTAGCCTCACGCTCTGCGAGAGATTCGCCGATGCAGAAGATAACCTTCAGACCGTTGGCAAGAGCCAGCTCTACTTTCTCCTTCAGGATTTCCGGAGTCTCGTGATAGTACTCACGACGCTCTGAGTGACCCAAGATGACATACTGTGCACCAGTTGACTTAACCATCTCTGCACTTACCTCACCTGTGTATGCACCAGAAGCCTTGTCGGCGCAGTTCTCAGCGCTGAGCTCGATGCAGCTGCCTTTGATAACGTCAGCAACGCTTGCAAGGTGGATGAATGGTGTGCCGATGATAACACCACAGTTAGGATTCTTTACTACTTCTGTCAGCTCCTTTGCGAGAGCGATACCCTCTTGCAGGTTCTTGTTCATTTTCCAGTTACCTGCTACGATTTTCTTTCTCATAGTTTTCTTTGTGTTATTAATAATGTTTTATAATTATAAGTATAAGCCTTATTGGTCTTATCAATGTCAATATTCAATGTTCAATGGATTTCAACTCTTCTTTGTCAGGAAGGTCGTTGTGGCTCCATTTGCCGATGATGGTCCCGTCTTTCAGCATCACGAGTCCTGGGTTACTTCTTATAATGGTCTTCAATGTTACCTCATCGGTATTGCAGAAAGGATATTCGGCTCCTGTTATGTCTATCCATCGTTCTATGCCTTCTCCGATGCTTGCTGTCAGACAGTAAAATGGAATGTTCCTGCTGAGTGAATATTCGTATATCTCATCTATATTTCCGAAACAACCCTCGTCAGCGTTTTCCAAGTGTGGAGCTATCAGCAGCAGGGTGCATCCTTTGTCTGCCAGTACCTGCTCCGTGATATCCTGGTTGTCTGAAAGCCTTACGATGCTGAAGTCGTGGATTGGTGGCTCATAGCCTTTCTTTATCACCTTTGTCTTTGAGTCGATAAATGTCCAGGTGCTGTCAGGATAGTTCTCCAGGGTAAACTCTTTCCTTTTTCCGTTTTTCTCAAGTATGAAGGTTGTCTCCAGCACTGGTTGCTCTGCTCCCTCCGGCATCTTCATGCCCTCTGGTATATTGGCTCCGATGTGGTAGGGACGGAAGTCTATCGGTGGCAGGTAATACAGCGAATAAGCCGACAGGGTCAGTATTCCGAAAGTGGAAAGATTGAATATCAGCCATTGTTTCTTCAGCGATATAAACCTCGGCATGAGCAGGGGATATGCTGCTATTGCTATTGTTGCTGCCAGGAGGATGATGTTCTTCAGCAAAGTCGCTCCGTTGCTCAGTATTATCGCGTCGCCAAAGCATCCGCAGTCGCTCACTGGGTCATCGATGTATATCCATACTGTCAGCCCTGTCATGATTAGCATGAAGAGCAAGGCAAGTTTTGATACTACTCGGCGATTGATAGCAAACAGCAACATCGCTCCGATGACAAATTCTATCAATGACAGCAGGATTGCTCCCCCAAGTGTCTGCCAGTCGGCTATCCAGTCGTTCGAGAGCCCCATTGCCTCTAAGTAATCCTGCAACTTGTATTGTGTGCCGAGCGGATCGACAGCCTTCACAAATCCTGAGAACAAGAATACTGCGGCAACGACAAATCTCGATATGTTAACGACGGCTTTCTTCATTAAACCTCCTGTGGCAATGGCGACAGCTTTATGACAGCAAAGACGGAATAGTTGATGATGTCCATTATGTTGGAGTCGATACCCTCCGATGCTATGGTCACACCATTCTTGTCCTCAATCTCCTTTATGCGCTCCAGCTTCGTGAGAATGATGTCGGTATAGGAACTGACCCTCATGTCACGCCAAGCTTCCCCATAATCATGGTTCTTCTTCTGCATCAGCTCCAGACATTCTCTGGCATGCTCGTCGTAAAGCGCCATAGCCTCGTCATTCGTCATGTCAACCTTGTCGGCATACCCCTTCTTCAGTTGGATGAGACCAATGATGCCATAGTTGATTAACGCCATAAACTCAGGCAGGATGCCTTCGCCCACCAATGATTCTCCTGTTACTTCAAGCGTCCTGATGCGTTTTGCCTTGATAAAGAGCTGGTCAGTCAGCGACGATGGTCTCAGCATGCGCCAAGACGGCTTGTAGTCGTAGAGTTTCTTAGAGAAAATCTCACGACATTCTGCCATTGCAGCCTGAAATTCCTTGTTTGTATCTGGTCTTTTCATAATAAGCGACTGCAAAATTATAAATAATTTTTCAAATACGCAAGAAAAACCACATATTTTGCCATAGCTCCCAATAAACAAAATTTATTTGAAGCCTATAAACTTTTCCTTCTCTCCCTACAGAAAATAATTTTCTCCCCTATGCATTCTATGTTCAAGGGCTTTGAACATATGTCCAAAGCCCTTGTACAGTAGTTCAGAGCCCTTGGACAGGTGTTTAGAGCCCTTGAACATAAACTCCTCCGAAGGGAAAATAAATTTTCATTAGGAGCTGGTTATTGTGCAATAAGGATGCGTTATTTTGCAGCAATGCTTACATAACCCTTCAGTTTTTCATACCATGAGTAATAATTCTTTACCATATCGTATCCTTTTTGGGCAATCGAATTACGCTCTTCCCTGTTTGTCATAAGCCGGATACAGGATGCAGCAAAGGCATCTGCTCCGTCACTTATTATGCAATTCTCCCCGTTCCGTAATTCTGGTATGGCATGAGATATAAGTGATGTCATCACTACAGGTATTCCGCACCCCATACCAACAAGCACTTTGTTTTGTATGCCAGCAGCAACCCTTACAGGTGCAACCAAGAGACAGGCATCTTTAAGAAACTCTTCTAATTTGTCAACAAAACCTGTAACAATTATGTCATCAGAAACTAATGCCTGTATGTTAGGTGGGGGGAGGGAACCTACAATGTAGAATTTGGCAGAGGGACGCTCCCGCTTGATGAGTGGGAATACCTCGTTAGCAAAATACAGGGCAGCATCCTGATTTTGCATCGAACGCATGTTTCCAAGGAAACATATTTTGTCAACATCATAGGAAGTAGAGATATCCTCTATATATCCTACGCCGTTGCTGTGTAGCGTGAGTGAAGATGTGTCCCCCTTAATATTGTTCTTGAGGTAGTCAATATCAGCCTGTGATACAAGCACTACCTTGGGGAAATGGGTTGTAACGAATTTCTCGTATTTTGCTATGAGTCTTTGCTCCAGAATATATACATATTTCAGCAGTCCGACTCCTTCTGCTTTTGATGACAGTATGTATGTTTTTGACAAGGCATCAGTCATTTCTATGATAGACTTTTCTTCCAGATGCAGTTCGCTGAGATATGGCACCATGCGCAGCAAGTGGGAAATGTATAGGTCGGGCTTCTCTTTCTCTATGACTTTTTGCAAGAGTTCCTTATATGCACTGGAATAGTAATAACCACATTGTATAGGTCGTCCCATAATAAAATGCATAGCCCCCATGAAAAGAGACCTGATTCTGTTACGGTTTATGAAATAAACTCTGTCATAGAGTTCATGAGCCTGTTCTACAGGAGTAACCTTCTCATCAGAAAGAGACACGAGAATGAGCTTATGTCCCTGTTGCTTTAGATGTCTTGCTATTTCGTTAATACGCAGGGCATCTCCACCATACTGTGGAAACGGAAATCGTGGAGTAAGTATGCAGATGTTCATAATGTTTTAAATAGATAATTGATGCCAGCCAGCATAGGGGCTATGAATAGATGCGCTGTGAAGTAGGTCACAGCAATGGGATATGATATGTGTATATAGGGAATGATTTGCAAGATGAGCATATTGGCAATATATATTTCAAGGGAATACTGTCCAAGGAAGCAGAAAACGCGATATACGGCATCACGCCTTCTAATGGAGCGACAGCATATCCAAGCCAAAGCCCAAAGCAGGAATGGGGCGGACATGTAGGCTAACTCAAACTTCTGTACGAATCCCATCATGAAGAATGCACTCATCACTATCAGTGCAGGCACAAAAACATACATCCCTTTCTTGTAGGTGTCGGGTGTATTGTGCTGATAGCACAGAATGCCAAACAGGAAGATAGGGATACGAGAGAAAGCACATTGGTAAAACCATCCGTCCTGATAAAAAAACAAGAAACAGAAAAGCAGAAGAAAAGAGCAAATAATAGAGATGCTTCCCCATCTTTGTACGATGCGGTAAAGCAAGGGGAAAAGCAGATATAGATATAAGATGAAGCTGAGATACCACTCAAACCGGAAACCGCCAATATCCCAAAAATTGAGAGTCGTCAGGTTGCAGACGATATCATACACTGTAAAATCATGGTGTTGCAGGTAGCAGGCGATTAAGTACGAAATCAAGGTGAACAGCACCATTATGGGATATATGCGCTTGATACGGTGTTGATAGAAAATCTTCAGTGGGTTGCTCTCCAGCGACCGGCAGAGTCCGTAGCCGCTAAAGAAGAGAAAGATATCTACCCCAACAAATCCAGGGTAGAATATCGTCCAAATGCTGTGCTCCTTATCTACTCCGATAAGGTGAGAAAGGAGTATGCCGATAATGGCAACTCCTGAAAAAAACAGCTTGTTGGAGACGATGTTGCGATAAGTGTCAGCAGATGTTTTCATTATTTCTTTAACTCATAAAATTTAACCCAGTCAATGTCTATATAGGCAGGAAGGACTGTTTTATCTATGGCGTATCCGGTCCAGTCGCCGCCTATTTGCATATCAATCATGAGATACGACTCTACTCCAAAAGGATATTGCCCTTCAGGAGCGTCTTGCAACTTAGGATAGCGGAATGTTTCTTTCCCGTTGATGCTAAAAATCAATTCTGAAGGAAGGATTTCCAGGGCAAAGACATTGTATTTCTCGTATTTGATGTTTGGCTTGGCCTGTCGTGGAGGATTATTTGTCTGGCGTAGGCTGTCGGTGTAGTATGTGTGTACGGTTTGATAGACGAAGTCGTTCTGATGGAGATATTCCAATATGTCTATCTCTGCCCTTTGGGGATATTGCCAATGTTTGTAATCTTCCGGCATCAGCCACACAGCGGGCCATGTGCCTCGTGCTCCCTTCATTTTCAGTCTGACCTCTATTTTCCCGTAGGTGATGGATTTCTTGTGGCGTGTAGTGATGCCGCCACAAAGGAAACTGGCTGTGTCGTTGGGCTCAATGCCATTATTGGCTTTTCCGTATAGGCGCAAGACACCTTTCTTCAGTTCATATACGGAATCGCTTTTAGACATATACATCCCCCAACTTCCGGGTGACGTGCGATACAGTTTGTCCCAGTTTGCCTGATTGAGTTGACTGCCATTGAAGTCATCCTTCCACAACAATCGGTACTGCCTATTACTGCGAGCAGCTATTGGAATGGTAAGGTGGAACAAGAGTATAATATATAATATGCGTTGTATGGCGGTCATGAATAACTCTATTTATATGGGTTACAGTATATACCTTTAAGCATTTTTGCCCATGCTCTGAACATAGAACAATCTTTACGATACAGCGGGAATTTCCTTATTGCAAAATAGGTTACATAGAGTGTTCCAAAGAATTTCCCCATATAGCGTGCCGTGGACCAGCCTCTGTTCAGAAAATATTTTGTGTCAAATCCCTTAAACCATTGTGACTCGCTTCCTGGGATGAGACGGGCAATCTCTACAGGAACATATTGTAGCTGGAGTCCTTTCCGCAGACAATCATAAAGGAAATTGGTTTCTTCATTACTGCCGTGTCCGGTGCCAGAGCCCATTTCCACATCAAAGCGGATGTCGGCCTTCATGATGCTATCGCGGCGGAAAGCGATTTGCCAGCTCGCAAATTTCAAGGCTTTGATATACCCTACACGGAAAGGGTGGGGAGAGAAGGTCTTACCGATGTCGTTCTGTACCTGAAACAGTATGACGTCTGCTTCGGGGTATTCGGTAAAGGCTTTAACCAGCTTTTCTTCATATCCTTCTGCGTATATCTCGTCATCGTCAGAGATAAGGCAGATGTCGGCATGGGAGTGCTCTATAGCCATGTTGCGGCTGCGCGACAATCCTCGCTGGGTAGTGGAATACATGCAGACAGAACAGCCGTTGATGAGTTTCTCTTCTTCGCCGTTGCGGTCGCATTGGTTCACTATGACTGCCCCTCCTTGGAGTTTTGACCGTTCTACGATAGACCAGTCTTTCTGGTGCATGCAGGATATGAGTATGTCTATGGTCATGATTTCGTGGAATATTCTTTATACATTTTTTTAAGCTCGTTTCTGAACCCTTTTAATTTAGCAAAGTCTGCCTCATTCTGTCTGCCCAGCATTTTGCGTATGTATGCTCTTGCAAGCAGAGTCGTGTTAATCTGGAGGTATGTCCGAAGTGTTGCCAGTGGGGAAAGTCCCTTCTTTTGGTGATGGTAGAGATCAACTTCGAGAAGTTTCTTTTCGTAGTCAACGGTGAGTTGGCGATGCTCCATAGGGTGTAGGTAGTGCAGATGTTTGTCGAAACGGAAGTGGTAACCGAAACGCTTTGCCAATCGGTAGTGTATATCGTCTTCTTCACCATACATGAAAACTTCTTCGTCGAACAGACCTACAGCCTCGAACATCGATTTTCTGACAAAGAAACAAGAACCAGAGAAATACATCCAGCGTGGCAGGTACCAGTCCATGCGAGTGCATAGTCCTGTAAGCAGGGTGCGCAGATAACCGTTCATCATCGTGGTGCACCAGAATGAGTTGGTGCTGGCACTGGTGGGGGTGTTCATCATCTTCATGCCATACATGATGAGTTCCTTATCCGCCTGGAATGCATCTAATGGTTCGCGAAAGAATGGTTCAAGGAGGCGCACGTCGGGATTCATGATGAGGATGACAGGTGCTGTGGCGCGGCGGATTCCGACGTTGTTGCCTTGTCCGTAGCCACCGTTTTGTGTGTTCTCGATGAGTACGATGTCTTCGCCCCACTGCTGTCTGAGGCGTGCGAACATGGGGTCGGGCTCACGGCTACAGTTATCTACAATGATTAGCTCAATATCTTCTTTGGGAATGTCGGCATGGCACAGAATGGAGTCCACACAGTTGTAGATGTCTTTCTCGGAGTTGTATGTAACTATGATGATGGAAACTCGCTTCATGACATTTTCTTTTGTTGTGCAACCATTTGATGCTCTGCGCGGCGAAACCACAGCAGATAGTTAAGTATAGGCAATCGCCGGGCTATCGCAAGCGGCAAAGCCTTGCTGAATAGATGCGTAAGGCGTACCTGCCAAAGGAACAACGTGCCCCAAGAAGAGGAAAACGAACGCACCAGCGAGGCAAGCTTCAGATTAAACGCTTGTTGGATGCCCGTTCGAGACACCTTGACATAGAGAAACATGGCGCCGCGATAAAGTGCGTGGTCGTAGCGGTGTCTGTAGCGCTGCTGAATAAGAGAATAAAAGCGTTTTGTTGCATAAAGATTGCTCTCGAAATGGGCCGCAGAGAGAATCTGCTTGGAGACAGAGCCTGTGCTGGCTGTGCGGTAGCCGTAGTCAGGGGCAAGGGTGGAATAGGCATAGTGCATACCACTTAGGATACATTCTAAATTGAACTGGGCGTCCTGAAGCGACAACAGATGTGTGTCCCAACTGATGCCGTATTTCAGAAGTGAAGTGCGTCGGTAGATATTGTTCCAAACGATGAATGGCAAGGTGCGGGAGCAAAAAGCCTCAATGTCATCATTATATATTTGATAACCGTAGTTGAGTTTGTCGGGCTCTTGATGAAAAGCATTGTCGTAGTAAGTGCCGCTACGGAATACCATGAAGTCCAGTTCGGGATGCTTGCTTAGTTCCTTCACACGCTGCTCCAGACAATATGGAGCCACATAGTCGTCGGAGTCGAAGAAAACAATGTATTCTCCTTGTGCCAGTTCAAAACCTGTGTTGCGACAGGTCTGAGCTCCCTTTGGCTCACGTACGCGCTGTATGATATTTATTCTCTTGTCTTGGGTGGCATATTGCTTAAGGACTTCTTTTGTCTCTTCATCGGAACCATCATCCACAGCCAGCAACTCCCAATCCTGATAGGAATTGTCCAGAATGGAGTTGAGCATTGTCTTCAAGTCTTCCGTGTGGTTGAAGACGGGCATCACGATGGAAAGGGTTACTGGAGTTTGCATAAGTCACCGAGTATGTTGAGAAATTCCTGAGTGTAGGTAAAGTTAAGTCCTGCTGAAGGGGTGAATGTCATTTCTCCGAAAAAAACTTTCCCTCCCACCTCATAAAGATCAAGACGTACACATGGAAAACCTTTTGTGAGGATTGTTGCTATTTCAAGCATCTGACAGAGATTGTGTGGTTGAGGCAGCGACTGCTTTCCTGGGAGATAATGGTCGTTAGCCCTGATAAACTGTGGATATTGATTCCAATGGGTGTCATATATGTTCAAGTCGCATAGCCCTTCTTTTGTGCGATTGCTATATGTTGTAATATATGTAGGCTTACCATTAAAACACCATATTTTATAATCAATGAGAGAAGATGATGGTATTGGCTGTTTGGTCGCATCCAACAATTTCTCAGCTATAATGCATGGCTTAATTTTATTGTAATGTGGTTCTCCAAATCGGTAGCCAAATTTTTCTTTAAGAAGTTTGGAGAACTGACGTGTCCAATAGGCTGTGTCAATAGTAGTTTTGTTAGTACAGATGAGAATATCCCCACAACCGTGGTTTGCTTTCATAACGAACTGTTGTGGTAAGACATCCCAATCAATCTCCTCAGCTTTGTCCCATTTCCCAATGAGGGGAATGAGAATGTGTTCTAATCCCTTTTCTGCAATATATTCTCTTACTGCATATTTATCAGCCAATTGCGACCAAAGACTTGTATCTCCGTAGAACTTGAACCATTGCACCTTTTCGTTTATGTCACGTGGATGTTTCCAATCTATCCATCTTCCATGGGTAAGTCGAAACAAAAGACTAACCTGTAGACGTGGGCAAGTACGTCCGAGGAGAAAAAGAAGAGATTCTTTCAATATATGTTTAAGAGTAATCATGTAATGTTTAAAAGTTTAAGATAGATGGAATAGCTTTATGAGTTCTTTATTCTCCCGTAATTTAAGGGGAAAAAGAAAATCATCAGTATATTTATCTGCAAATGGACCGTTTGCATACTGATATATAATTGTTCCTGGCCACACAATATTATACTCTATACATATAGGATTGTTATTATTGTCAATAGTAAAGTCCCATCCGATGACTTCAAAAGGGAAAATATGTGAGTGCGCATCGATAATGCTTTCAATCATACTGTTATATGCAGGACATGTGACGATGTCTATATTGCATGATGGAGACATTTTTCCGTCTAAATTTACAAAATTGTTGTTGATTTTTCCTTCGTCTGTCATCCCGACAACATTAAGTATCTCTTTTCCATCGTCGAAGGCAACATCGGTACAGATTCCATTTATACCATATCTGATGCTGGCAGGAAATGTTTTTATTTCTCCGTTGTGTTGCCATGAAACGATGCGAATGATGTTTACCGATGATTCATTAAATTGTGAGAAGAATGGATGTTGCGTTACTTTCTTTTGTATAACATAATTATCACAATTGGTTTGAATAATGGTATCTTTTATGTCGTATGGTGATTTGATGATTAGTTTCTTTACTCCTTTACCTGCAGCCGTACTTCTTGTGGACTTGAAAATTATCTCATGGTTGTCAAGTTCTTGGAATATTTTTTCAGATAACTTTAAAATATTATTTTCATCTTTGGCATAGTAGTGCCAGTCTGAGTCGTATAGGCGTCCTCGTATGCAGTGGCACAAGGCTGAGGGAAAATGAACATGTGGCACCAGTTCTTGATAAAGATTCTTATCATCCCATCCAGAAATCATAGACTTATCATTATAATATGGATATAGAATATATCCTGCTATCGGATTAGGGATAAAACGAGGATCATGAATACCAGTAACACCATAATACATCTGAAACCAAGAATAGTCCTTATAGTGAATGTTATACGTCCCCCAATAATCGTCAATGTCATGCTTTTCTCCTTGCGTAAGTTGTGGTTGTGGATGATCTTTTAGAAAATTACGGGCATAATTATAACTTTCAGAAAATAATGAAAAGGAGTTATGACGTTTGTATAATCTTGCTATAGAATGTAAAATATTATCCATAAGCTTTGTTTAAAATTTCTTTTTTTTGATGCCTATTATATCTAATATGGTATTGCGTTCTTCCACTTTAAGTCCCCCAAACCATATAAATGGTGCAGAAATAATGCTTGATAATGTTATTGTGAAAAGGAAACGAAATGGAAAGTCGAAAAGTTGTATTGAAGTCCATGAAACGCATGTAAGTGCCAATGAAGGTATGAGCAAACGGAGGAACACATTTGTTGTGTAGTGCTGGATGGAAAGACCTGTAGTAGCTTTAAGCAAAGGTAGTCGAATTAGTGCACTGATAATCTCTATCACCATATAGCAAATCATTGATAATGTAATATTGCCTCCCCAATATAAATTGATATATACGAGTATGACAGTCGACAACTTGATAGTATTAGTTATAATGGAATAATTTCTGATATTGCCAACAGCTAAATTAGCGATTGTAAGCCCTGTAGTACTTTGGTCAAGGAGGGCTGTTATTAAAACGAATTGGCATATCAGAGTCGCTTTTTCTGGTACTTCTCCAAGCCATGTATGTAGGATGTTATCCATTTCAAATACAATGGGAATGACTGCCATTGCCATAAGAAGATATGAAAATTTACTTGCGGCTTCAGACATTGATAACATTCTATCACGATTGTTCATCCCCTCGGCTTTGTATATTCGTGGACTTATGGCGTTTGTAACGGCTGTGCCTACAAAATGGACTGCTCCTGTTACTTGCATCGCTATGCCATACGCAGTATTTATAAGTGTGCCGAAAAAGTGGTTGAAAACAATAGCGATACCTTGTGTACGTCCCATAATACAACCAGTCATATAGATGGTCCAGCCAGCAATATTGAATATGTCAAATATGTTTTTGCTATTGATCTGTTTGTAATTAGGTATGAGAACAGTCTCTTTATAATTAATCTTTGCATATATGGAGAATGCAAGATAATTGAAGGCCATGATGCTTGCCATGATGACTCCATAGGCGACAAGACGATCATGTTGCCATTGTAATAACCATAAAGCGCAAATCAATTTCAGTACACCGTCCATAATATCGATTAGAGATATATAGACGATATTTTCATGAGCAACAAAAAGAGCCTTATAAGGAGCAGATATAAATGTAAAAAGAAGTCCCAAAGTCATCATCATATATACAAATATTGCTTCAGTCGTACGTGTCGAATCTATTCTTAAAAAACCATTGAAGAAAAGTGGTTGCAAAATAATAATAATAACTGATATAGCCACGCCAATGATGATATGTAGAAACAAACTATTGGAAAATATCTGCTGTATTTCTTTCGCGCTCCCCTTGCCATTATAAAAGGATAGATGTCGTTGCGTGGCAACTATCATGGCATTTGTAATGAAACCAAGCATCGTAACTAGTCCTCCAACTAATGAAAATATTCCAAAGTCAGATTGTCCTAATGCTTGCAGTACCAGTCGGGTACTGTATAGCGATAGAACTATATTAATTACAGTCTTAATATGCTGTGCCAATGTATTTACTATGAGCCTAGTATTACTATTCATTCTTTAGATAATAATTGATAATGTATCTGAGGGTAGTATTCTGCTAATGTTATGAATGTGAAAACTATAGACAAAGTGTATACCTCCATTAACATCATCAAAGATGCTGTCGCTATTCCAATTAATATGCAATCCGCCCAATAGTCAGGTATTCTATAAACTAGAAGGAGGGATTTGATAAATAAATATAAGTATAATATAAATGCGGGGATTCCACCATAGATAAGTGTAGCTAATAAAATATTATGTGGACCGATAGCAAAGGATGTCATATGTGATCGATACCATAATCCGTCAGGATATCCATATCCCCAAAATGGTGATTCGATAATTATTCGAAGCGCGGAATCCCACATATGGGTTCGATTCGTGAATGTAATATCTTTACCTAATACATCTTCAATAAACCATACAGCCAATTCGCTATTTTCAATTCCCTTTCCTGTAAAACATACAAATATCTGAAAAATAACAATGAGAAATAATAATAATTTTACACTTGTTCTACGGAGGTATGTTGATGGTAGGGAACATAGTAGAAGAAACAATATAATACACGTAGCAGCTGTCATGGAATTTACCATTATTGAAATAGAAATACCTGCTATAATGGAAGGAATAAGTATAAAATAGAATGCTTTGCTGATTTTTATGCAAAGATAATTTATAACAAGGGAAATCAATATGCGAATACCTATTTGGTTGTAGTTTCCTCCTAATATATATACAGCAACTTCTTTCATATCAGGAATTATCCAAATGTCTGGCTGGGTAATCAGTTGATATAATTGTAAAAATAAACCAATATTAAATCCTGAAGCCAATCCAAGTATTAAATACTGTATATGATTTTCGTAAAAATAAAATGCAGATCTGATTAATAAAATGCTGATGCAGAGGTAAATCCAATTTTTGGCATCCGTTCCATGAACAAATGATGAGATAGCTATTATGGTAAGGAATATGTATATTACCAAATCAGACTTCGGTATGGTCTTTTCTCGTATGATTTTGTAAAGCATGAATGCCCCACCTATTAACGTTGCTGCCAATATAGCGTATGATGCCATTTGTAAGTTAACAGCTGTGAGGTCAAATGATGCATATATAGCAAAAAATACCATTAGGGAGAATGGTATGATTTTGGAGCTATTTAGAACAATCTGCATGTATTTATGGCTGGTTAGAAAATCAGAAAATATCTTTTCTGGTTAACCATACGGATAAAACTATGCTGGACAAAATGAGCATCATGATGACAAAAATGACTCTTTTCGGACCAGCAGGCTTGATGGGCACAGTTGCACTTTTAAGTATGGTAAATGCTGGGGTGCGTTCCTGAAGTTTTACTTTCATTGCCTCAAGTTGTGTGGCAAGGGCTGAATATGTATTATAGCGCATTTGCATTTCCTGTTCCAAAGCATCACGTTTGGAGTTAACGCTTTGTAAAACTACATCTTGGTTTGCATCACAGAAAATGCTATATTCATTTACAGCTGATTCATACTCTAATTTTGCACTATCAGTAAGATGCTGGTAGTGGTCAACATCGATGCGAGCCTTTTTCGTGCGGTATTGAATTATAAAGTTTTGTAAATGTTGGCATACGCTGTCAGCCATCGTTGCACACACAAGCGGATCTTGATCTTTTACTGTAATAGAGATTACTTCTGTCTTCTTGTCAACAGAACAGGTGATGTTGCCCGTTACGTTTTCAAATATTTTAGAATCTTTTTCAGAAAGTCTGAAGGGATTGAGCTCCTTGGCGGTTAATGGCTTGCCATTGCTTTTCTTAGAAAATGCATTCTTTATGCTATTTGCAAGGTCCTTAAATGGTTGTGTGAGAGGATTCTTTTTTTGATATTTTCTTAGATATGTATAATAATCCGTAGTAATAGATGGCTCATCATCTGTTGCCTCTGTTGTTATCTGTATTGGCATCAGACCAACAATGAAATTGTTAGATTCCATTAAGTCTGGATACAAAGTAGGGTATAAAGCATCAGAACCTGCACCGCCTACATTTATGCCAAAGGAAGAGGCTATACCAGCGAGCCCTCCTACATCTTCTCCAGTTGTTTCTGGAGCAAGGGAAACCTCGGCTTGATAGTATCTTGGTTGTGGAAAAATCCAAATGCAGCTAAGTATGAATGTCACTATCCATACAATAAGGAAGACCTTTTTCTTGCTCCAAAGTATTTTGAATATCTTATTAAGATCTATGATTTTCTTTTGTTCTGTCATGTTTTTAATCTCTTCTAAACAAATCACGGGTATATACCTTTTCTTTTACATCGTCAAGGATGCTGTCGTAACGGTTTGCTATGATAGCATGACTCATTTCCTTGAAGATTGTAAGGTCGTTGACAACTTTAGAACCGAAGAATGTGGTTCCGTCAGCAAGGGTGGGTTCATATATGATAACCGTCGCTCCCTTGGCTTTAATTCGTTTCATGATACCTTGGATAGCGCTTTGTCTGAAGTTGTCGCTATTGGATTTCATCGTGAGACGATAGACGCCAATGATACATTCTTTTTCTTTTGAAGCAGAATTGTCGTAAGAGTTGTTTTGACTGTATGCATAGTAGCCTGCTTTCTTCAATACTGCATCTGCTATATAGTCTTTACGTGTACGGTTACTCTCCACAATGGCTGTCATCATATTTTGCGGCACATCCTGATAATTGGCAAGCAATTGCTTCGTGTCTTTTGGAAGACAATAACCTCCATATCCGAAGGATGGATTGTTGTAGTGTGTACCAATACGTGGGTCAAGACCTACACCTTGTATAATGGCTTGTGGGTCAAGACCTTTTACTTCTGCGTACGTATCAAGTTCATTGAAGTATGAAACGCGGAGGGCAAGGTATGTGTTAGCGAACAGTTTTACTGCTTCTGCTTCCTTTAATCCCATAAACAGTACTGGCGCATCTTTTTTCTCGGCTCCTTCAACGAGTAAATCAGCAAATGTCCGAGCAGCAGCCTTTAATTCCTCAAGATTGTTTACTTCGAAGAGTTTCGGGTAACCGACGATGATGCGACTTGGGTAGAGGTTGTCATAGAGGGCTTTGCTTTCGCGTAAGAACTCTGGCGCAAAAAGCAGACGAAGGGATTTGCCGTATTTGTTATATAACTTTTCACAATATCCTACTGGAATTGTACTTTTTATTACCATAGTCCCTGTTGTGTTAACACTTAACACAAGGTCTATGACATCCTCTATATGATGTGTATCGAAGAAATTCTGTACAGGATCATAGTTCGTAGGTGCTGCTATGATAATGAAATCTGCATCTTTATATGCAGTAGCCCCGTCAAGAGTGGCTGTCAAGTTAAGCTTCTTTTCTGCAAAGAATTTTTCGATGTATTCATCCTGTATAGGAGAAATACGGTTGTTGATTTTCTCTACTTTTTCAGGTATAACATCCACGGCTGTTACTTCATTATGCTGTGCCAAAAGTGTAGCCATTGAAAGACCAACATATCCTGTTCCTGCGACTGCTATTTTCATTTTAATTTTAATTATTTCTTAGTTAAGTGTGCAATTGTTGCTATTGTTGTTGCAAGGGCTGCGGTAGTCGAACCTATGCCGAGCCATTGAGATACTCTTGCAGGATCTGTTTTTGGCTTGGTAGGTACAATAATCTGGCAGCCTGGAGTGGGCTTATCTCCTTCACCGACCTGATTTACCGTGCCATTCATGTGAACAATATATGTAGAACGTTTGCGTGCGCGGTTTCCATAGCCTCCTGCTTGATTGATATAATAGCTGGCACTCTTACCTTGTTTGTAGGCAACGGTATTTGGATATAGGACATTACCGCTGATAGTTACGGTATTATTGTATTCAGGTACAATGATTCTATCTCCTTCACGCAATACGAGGTCGTAGTCGGAGCCTGGATTTTCCAGAGCCTTGTCAAGTTGTATTCCTACATAGTAGATGTCGCCAAAATCTAACTTCTTGAGGTCTGTAGAGTCTCCAGTTGCAGCTTGGTTTTCAGCAACATCCAATACCTGTTGCATGCGAATGCGTTCTTCTGGAGTAATTCTTCTCTCCAATCTTGCTCCTTTGACATATGCCAAGGCATTCACACCACCAGCAGCTTTGACAATGTCACTGAGACGTGTCTCGCGCTTTGACATAGCATAGGTACCAGGGAAGTTGACTTCTCCATCGATATTTACATTCTGCTGTGTTTGATATCCTGGGCTCTTGCGAACATAAACTTCATCGTATGGCTTGAGGACAAAGCCTGGTTCACCGTCGATTACAAAACCTTCCTTCAGAGAGAAAGAGAAGTTTTCGGCAGTAATACCATTGCTTTCAATAGCCTTGCTATCAATAATACGGCGTGATACGTCCACTTTTACCGTTGATGCACTCTCTTTCAATCCACCAGCCTGAAGAACGAAATCTTCAAGGGTTTCGTTGTCGGCATAACTATATACTCCAGGGTACATTACTTCTCCGTGTATGGTAATGGTACGTTCTGTCTGCTGGTCTGTCTTGGAAGGTATAAAGAGTACGTCTTCATTTTGCAGAGGTACATCTGGTGCTGTGCCTGCGAGGATGCCACCGATATCAACTGGTAATACTGTAAGGGTACGATCAGGATTCATGCGGTGCATAACGCCGCGAGTGGTTATGGCATCTTCCATTACACCATCACATTGCTTCAAAAGACTACCAACAGTAGTGATATCACCTCCAAGTTGATACATGCCAGGACGGAAGACTGCCCCCTTTACTTCAACCATGTTTTCATAGCGGTCTATGATTGAGTCAACGCTGACTGCATCACCATCATTAATCTTGAAGGCGCTAAAGTCAAACTCCTCGACATTATATACCCTGCGCTTGGAGTCATTGTTGCGTATTACTCGAACAGCCTTTTTATATGCATCATGTCCGAAACCACCAGCATAATTCAAAAGGGAAGCAAGACTTTCTGTTTTCTTCATTTCATAATACATAGGGCGCTTTACTTTTCCTTTGATGGATACCATAGCGTCGTATGTACCTACAACTATAACATCATTGTCCTGCAGACGAACATTACCTGTCAACTTGCCATTGAGTATATAGTCATAAACGTCAACGACCGTAACAAGAGAACCACGACGGAAAACCTTAATATTTCTCAGTGTACCGAGTTCGCTGATGCCGCCAGCCATATAAAGTGCGTGAAAAACGCTGGCAAAGGAGGATAGGGTATATGTACCAGGTGCCTGCACTTCACCCATTATGTTGACAATGATGGTGCGAGTCTGCCCCAGTCCAATCTTTATGTTAGAAGAAGAGTAACGCGAACCAAGAGTAGAACGTAGGTGCGACTGTGCTCTGCTTACGGACATACCACTTACGTGAATAGGACCATATCCTTCAACGGTAATATCACCATCAGGGCTGACAATATAGACATTGCTCTTTTGAGATGCTCCGTATATGTCAAGTTTTATATTATCTCCAGGACCGATAACATAGTTCTGTGGTGTGGCAAGGTTCATTGCGGGTTCAAAAGTCAGGGAGGTGTTATTGAAGATATCTCTGCCGAAGACTTTGTGCCCGTTAAAAAGCATTTCCTTGTTATTTATACCAGAATTATTGGCATTAATTTCCTCTGTTTCCTTAGCTTCCTCCCCGGGTAATGGATTATCCAGCTTCTGAGTGCGAGCATTTCCTTCTGTGTTCTGACGCATCATTTGCCCCGCATTGTCAACTGCGGCATCTGCTACAGCACCGAGATTCTTTCCCTGTATCTCCCTCTCGTACTTTTTGCGGACACGGCGAATCTGGTTGATATCAACCCCCTGCTTCATCAAATTTGATACTATCTGTGCTTGAGAGGTTCCGGAGTTGTGCTCTTTTATGATATAATTCATTACCTGATCGTCAGACATGCTTTGTGCTGACAGGGTAAGAGCAAAGAACATGAAAAGAACAGAAAAACTGTATGAAAGCAATTTTTGCATGTTTGTGGTTTTTTTATGTATAGTTTTAGTTTTTATATAAAAAACGTCCGCGCACTTGATATATTGTGCACGAAAGTAGGAAATACACTATAGTTTGTATCCATAGGCCAAAGTATTCGTGCTCAACATCGGCAAGTTCTGCCCCCATGCTGCTCATTCGTATGAAGCCTCTTATGCCGAAGGTGCTGGGGAAAGCGTATGAAACGCCTTGCCAGAAACCGGAGATACTGCTCAGTGGCCAGCTGACACCGCTAAGGAATAACATGGGTAGTGATGTGAAGACAACTATGAGCATTACGCTCTCGCGGTATCTTACAAAAGAACTGACCGTGATGGCAAAGAATACGCACGCCAGCAGGTATGGCACAAGGAAGTGGAATAGGGTGGAGCCGTGAACAAGGCTGACGAACCCGAACATTCTTGGTACTACGAGGGTAATCCAAGCAAGCATGATGCTGAATATCATGAGGTATGCAAAACTGTGTCCCAGCATACCCGCAATCTTCCATTCCTGATCTGGTATTTTTTTGTAGTAGCGTTCCTCCCGTCGTGTTCCGGCTATCATGCCTACGCCGAGTAGCAGGGCTTGCTGTATGATGAGAACCAAAACTCCCGGAATAATAAAGTTACCATATCCGCCTGTGGTGTTGAATATCGGTACCTCTTCAAAATACAATGGAGAAAAGCCTGTTGCTCCCATATCGCTGCATACTGCTGTGGCTGTCTGGTAAATGGCTTTATATGCCAACATATAGCTCATGTCGCAGTATATGCTGATGTGTGCCTGGGTGTGTCGTCCAAGGCATTTGTCAAAGTCGTGGGGTATATAGATGATTCCGTAGGCTTCTTCCTTTCCGATGAGGCTCTTGGCTTCAGACATGTTGCCGCAACGGTATGCGATGCAGACATCGGGAGAGGCATCGTATTTCTGTGCAAATTCACGTGATTTTGCCGAGTGTGAATTGTCTATCAGTACAACGGGAACCTCGCGTGCTACTTCGTTATTGTATATCCACGAATAAATCAGGGGATAGGCAATAGGGAGGAACAAGAAGAATAGCAAGACGCCTTCGTCTTTGGAAATCATCTTCAGCTCATCCAGCCATGCGTCAAATATGGTGTTAAGTGTTTTCAATACCTTTTCTGTATAAATGTGGATTTGTTATGGTTCGTAGGCATAGTTGACAAAAGCGCGTTCTATGCGTTTTATCACGAGTAATGGCAAGAATCCGAGTGAAAGCATCGCAAAGATATTTATCAGTACCTCTGTCAGTGGATAGGTGTTAAGTATGCAGAGTTGGTATATGAGGTAGTAATGTCTCATTGGGAACATCCACGATACGCTTTGCAGCGGTGCATCCATAGCGAAGACTGGGAATGCTGTTCCTGCCATCGAAAAACTTAGAACTCCCCATAGTGAACATACGGACATTGCCATACGCATGGATGGTATGAGCCCGAAGATGAAGACTCCAAATCCCTGTGCCGATACTACGCTGAGGAAGGCGAGCAGCACTATTCTCCAGAATCCTCCAGGATGTGGGAAGTGTAGCCAGCCGAACAGATAGGAGTACACCAGTATGAAAACGCAGATGAAGACAAGTGTCTGCGGTAGTATCTTTGTAAATATTGCCATGCCGAAGTCTCCGTGTGCCATCTCTAACCATCCTTTGTTGTCTCTGTCGTTCTCGCGTCGCATACGGAACTTTATCTCTATTCCGAGGGAATATACCGTTACCAGGAATATGAGCAGTATGATGGTGTTAGGTATCAGCATCGCGCTGAGATAAAAGTTGTAGTTTACCCACGGATTGCCTATAAGGTGTGTGTCGAGTGCTATTGGCTGCAGGGTTGCCTTAATCTGTTCAGGTGTCATTCCCTTTGCCTGCATGACGCCTTGCCCTACGCCGGCAGCAGCCAGCATACAGACCGTCTTCATGTCTTTATATATCAGCGAGCCGGCAGTCAGCGAGGTGTTGCTATAATAGAATGACATCTTTGGCTGACGGAAGGCAAGCATGTCGCTCGTCATGTCTTTCGGGAAAAGCAAGAAACCGTATATGTCATTCTTCTGTATGGCATGACGGGCTTCCTCCATAGATGTGTAGTGGGCTACTACCTTTGTGCTCTGGAACGCATCTATCATGCGGGTCAGCTTGCGTGTTGTTGTCGTCTGGTCGAGGTCAACAACGCCTATCGGCAGATTTTGCGGTGCTCCTTCGTCCATCAGTGATGTGAAGAAGAACGTTATCAATAGCGGAGCCACCACCATACACATGATGTATATAGGGTGTACCAGCAATATATGTATTTCTCTGACGAAGAGTTCGCGCATTACCTTACTATAACACTCATTCCTGGTCTCAAGCCGTCAAACTTCTTCGTGGGACGCGCCTTAACCTCGAAGGTCTTCATGTCAAACTGACCATTGCTCTTTGTGGCTTTCCATGTGGCATAGCTGCCTTGGTCTTTTATGCTTGACACTTTCATTTCTATTTCTTTGTCAAAGGCAGGAAGATATGCTGTGAATGTATCACCTTTCTTCAGACCCTTCAGCTGGTCTTCACGCATGTTGAAGGCTCCCCACAGGTCGTCCATGATGGAGATTGTCATTATCGGTGAACCGCTGCCGATGAGTTCTCCCACCTTCGGATAGATAGTTGCGACCTCTCCGGCTATCTGTGCAATCTGTATAGTCTCCTTCTCGTAAACCTTTACCTCGTCCATCTGTCCTGAGAAAGCCTTTACCTGTCCCTTTGCAGCTGCTTTCTCTTCTTCGCGTGCTCCGTTTACTGCCATGTCATACTGGCTTTTTGCCGCTTTCTCCTGTGCCTCGGATGCCTTGAACATAGCGTATGTCTCGTCTCGCTTCTGGGCTGTCATGACGCCTTCGTCGAAGAGGCGTTGTACGCGGTTATATGACTTTTCGGCAATTTCCTTTGCTGCCTTGGCTTGCTGCCATAGTTCGTATGCACCCTTTATCTGCTCTTTGCGGGCACCGTTGTTTGCCATATTGCTGAGTGCTGTTGCGGCATCAATGGCACCTTGCGCCTGGGTAGCCTTTGCAGACAGCTCCGGTGCTTCAAGGATGGCGAGCGTGTCACCGACGTTTACGTAGTCACCTTCTTTTACGAAGATATGAAGGACGCGTGAAGGCACCTTGCTGGAAACGCGATATTCCTCTACGTCAATCTGACCCTGGATGATTTCAGCATCCCTGCCGATGGTGAAGAAACCTATCATACCGATTATGAGCACTACTACAATGAATGCTCCAAGTGCTATCAAAACACTATTATTTTTAGCTTTTCCCTTTGTCATTTTGGTTTTTCCTTTCTCCGTTTTATAGTTTTCCGATGGCTTTCTTCATTGCCACCTCTGCTGTCTTGACGTCTATCTCGGCGTCTATCTTTTCTGTTTGTGCTTTCATCCAAGCTGTCTGTGCAGCCATTACGTCAGTAGTGTTTATCACGCCCTCTTTAAAGCCCAGGTTTGCACAGCGTAGGTTTTCCTCTGCGCTCTTGATGTTTCCCAATGCTGTCGTGAGGTGTTTGTGTGCCTCTTTCAGCTTGAAGGAGCATTGGCTTACTTGCAGGCTTATCATCTCTTCTGCCTCGCTGTAGGTCAGCTCCGCCATTCTGGTAGAGTTTTTCGAGGCACGTATCTTGTATGCTGTTTCGCCCCAGTCGAGGACCGGTACTCTCATCATTACTCCCACGGTGAGGGCACCTTTGAATTTTCTTTCGAAACCATTATATACGCTGGGGTTTGAGAATACGGCGCCGCCTGTCAGTGCTATCTGTGGCAGGTATCCGGCTCTTGCCAGTTTTGTCTTCTCTTTTGAAAGGTCTATGCTCTTTGACAACAGAGCCAACTCTGGGCGAGCCGAGAAGTCTTTCTCTATTTCTTCTGTGTCGCCGCTATATGTTATGTCTTGTGCCACTTCCTCGTCAACCAGTGATATGTCGCTTTCGAGGTCCATGCCGCAAATCTGGCACAGGTACATCTTTGCCAGCGACAGTCCGTTGTCCACCTTTGTCAGTGTCATCTCTGCTTCGTTCACTGCAACGTCCACCTTCAGTCCGTCTGCTCTGGTGGCAACGCCTTCGTCTATCATCTTGTGCACGTCGCTGTTCAGTTTCTTCACGAGGTCGAGATAGTTTGTTGCCAGACGATGCTTTTGCTTCAGCGATACTACGAGCCAATAGGTGTTGTCGGTGTTGTAGATTATTTCCTGTTCTGTCTTCTCGATGCCTGTTGCCGTCATCTGCTCGCCTATGTCAGCCATCTTGTTGGCAGCGGTTATGGCACCGCCCATGTAGATAGGCTGTGTCAGCATTGCCGATGCCATGAACATGTGATGGGTGTTGGTGTTGAAGGCGTCAACAATCGACTGCCCTGTGGCATTTATGTCCTTCATCAGAGCCTCACCGACTCCTACCAGTCCGCCAAGTCTTTGTCCCATGGCTTGCAGAGCCTGTGCTTCCGCAGGGTTTATCAGTCCCTGCATGGTCATCTTTGTCAGGAGGTTGGTGACTATCTGTTTTCCTGCTGCACGCTCGGCGGGTGTGAAGGCAGTGCCAATCAGATTCATCATTCCCTGTGAACCGATGGTACCCATGTGCGGCAGCATTGCCTGCTGTTCTTCGTTCAGCAGTGATATGGAGCGTGAGGAGTACATGTATCCGCCTGTCACGTCGATGTGTGGCAGATACTTTGTCCTGACGCTTTTTCGCGTGTTTTCTGCGATGTCTTTCTTTACCTTTGCCATGCTCAGCTGCTTGTTGTTCCTCAGTGCTCGTGCCCGGCAGGAGTCGAGGGACAGCGTTTCAGCATTCAGCGATGCCAAAGGCAGAAGGGCGCAAAATGTTAGTAATAATAATCGTGTCACTTTTTATTGGTTGATTTTTTCTTGTGTTTTATCTTTTTCTTCTTTATCTGTCTGTTGATGGCGCGTCCTGCTGCCTTGATGCAGAACCAGCCGTGCATCAGGAGCGTCGTCGCTATGCCGTAATGCCTTACCATTATTCTGAACCTCTCCTTCAGCGACTCCCACTGGTGTGCTGTCGTCATTCCGCCGTCCAGGTAGTCGCACAGGGTCAGTTCGGTGTTCAGGGTCTTTGCGCCGTCAGCCTCTCCTGCCTTCATGATGCGGATGCACCAATCTACGTCGGCGGAATACTTGTATGTGGTGTCGTATGGTGTCTTTTTCGCCAGGTCGGTTCTTGCGTAGAAAGCCTGATGGCATACGAGCATTCCCCATTTGAAGCTTCGCCATGTAAGGTTGCGTGGCGGTTGCAGGCGGCGGGGGTGGAGGAATATCCCCATGTTGTCCACGATGTCTGTATAGCCATATACCACGGACGGCTTGTTGCCGTATTTCAGTTTCCCTGCGATGTCTTCCAAGGTGGCTTCGTTGAACAGCTTGTCGCCGGCATTCAGGAATACCATGTAGTCGCCTGTCGCTATGCCGATGGCTTTGTTCATGGCGTGGTACAGCCCATCGTCTTTCTCGCTGTGTATGATGATGCGCTGGTTTTTCTCGGCATATTGGCGTGCCAGTTGCAGGGTGCGGTCGCTGGAACCGCCGTCCATGATGATGTGCTCGTAATATGGATATATCTGTTCGCCGACACTCTCCATAGTACGCCCCAATACCATTCCGGCGTTATAGGTGCATGTTATAATCGAGAATTTTACCATCTATAAAATATTCGCGTGCAAAATTACAATTTAGTGAGCAAATAACCAAAAGAAAATAGAAAAATGTTGTGTTTTTCGTGGCTTGTGGCGAATTGCGGGTGACAGTTTGTCGCTGTTTGGTGTCATGTTGTCACGCTTTCCGCTTGTGGTATGAGGTTTGCGATTGGGATAATCGAAGGTCGAAGGACCAATAGGACCAATAAGATTAATTTTCAACTAATAATATAAAAAGGAGAAAGAGACTATGTTTAATCCAGAACAAGAAATGAATCCGAAGGAAGCCCTTGAGCGCTTCTGTAAGAATCTGGTCAGCGATGCCAAGAATGGTAAGCTCGACCCGGTAATAGGCAGGGACGACGAGATACGCCGTGTCTTGCAGATATTGTCACGACGCACCAAGAACAACCCTATCCTCATTGGTGAGCCGGGTACTGGTAAGACGGCTATTGCCGAGGGTCTTGCGCAGCGTATAGTGCGCGGCGACGTGCCCGAGAACCTGAAGGAGAAGGAAATCTACACCCTCGACATGGGTGCCCTCGTGGCTGGTGCGAAGTATAAGGGTGAGTTTGAGGAACGTCTGAAGGGTGTCATCAATGCCGTCATAAAGTCTGAGGGCAAGATAATCCTCTTCATCGACGAGATACACACCCTCGTTGGTGCCGGCGGCGGCGACGGCTCTATGGATGCTGCAAACCTCCTGAAGCCTGCCTTGGCGCGTGGCGAGCTGCGTGCCATCGGTGCCACGACGCTAAACGAGTACCAGAAGTATTTCGAGAAGGACAAGGCTCTCGAGCGTCGTTTCCAGATTGTCATGGTCGATGAGCCGGACGAGCTGTCTGCCATCTCTATCCTCAGGGGACTGAAGGAGAAGTACGAGAACCACCACAGGGTACGTATCCAGGATGATGCCTGCATAGCTGCAGTAACCCTCTCGGAGCGTTATATCTCAGACCGCTTCCTGCCCGACAAGGCGATAGACCTCATGGACGAGGCGGCTGCAAAGCTGCGTATGGAGCGCGACAGCGTGCCGGAGGAGCTTGACGAACTGACGCGAAAGCTGAAGCAACTGGAGATAGAGCGCGAGGCTATCAAGCGTGAGAAGGACGAGGCAAAGCTCAAGGAACTCAACAAGACCATCTCCGAACTGCAGGACGAGGAAATGCGCATGCGGTCCGAATGGGTGAAGGAGAAGAATGCCGCCGAGTCTGTGCAGCAGGCTAAGCAGGAGATGGAACGCCTGCGCTTCGAGGCTGAGAAGGCTGAGCGCGAGGGCGACTATGGCAAGGTTGCCGAGATACGCTATGGCAAGCTGAAGGAACTGGAGGCAAAGGTACAGCAGAGCACATCGTCTGCCAACAACAACAAGTACCTGAAGGAAGAGGTTACTGCCGACGACATAGCAGAGGTGGTATCACGCTGGACGGGCATACCTGTCTCCCGCATGATGCAGAGCGAGCGCGAGAAGCTGCTGCACCTTGAGCAGGAACTCCACAACCGTGTCATAGGTCAGGACGAGGCAATCACGGCGGTATCTGATGCCGTGCGCCGCAGCCGTGCCGGGCTGCAAGACCCGAAGCGTCCTATCGCCTCCTTCATATTCCTCGGCACCACGGGTGTCGGAAAGACGGAACTGGCAAAGGCGCTGGCTGACTACCTCTTCAACGACGAGTCGCTGATGACGCGTATTGATATGTCCGAATATCAGGAGAAGTATTCCGTCTCACGCCTTATCGGTGCCCCTCCGGGCTACGTAGGCTATGACGAGGGCGGACAGCTGACCGAGGCAGTGCGCCGCAAGCCGTACTCCGTAGTGCTCTTCGACGAGATAGAGAAGGCACACCAGGACGTCTTCAACATCCTCTTGCAGGTGCTCGACGACGGACGTCTGACAGACTCGAAGGGTAGGGTGGTGAACTTCAAGAACACCATCATCATCATGACCTCTAACCTCACGAAGGACCAGCTCTACGGCAAGGCTCCAATCCTCGACGGCAATGGCATGGTGAAGCCGCCTATCCGTCCGGAGTTCCTCAACCGTATCGACGAGATAATCAATTTCAGCCAGCTTACGAAGGAGCAAATCAGCGACATCGTCCGCTTGCAGATGAAGCGCGTTGCCAAGATGCTCCAGTCGCAGGGCTTCACGTTGAACGTCACCGACGC